>ERZ894203.41-NODE-41-length-118960-cov-20.791884_pt1 | contig 118960 bp, 92 predicted proteins | sample MGYA00380286_ERZ894203 | MGnify/ENA primary metagenome ERZ894203 (study PRJEB32331, sample SAMN06328484) | human gut metagenome | biome: human gut microbiome; feature: stool | host: Homo sapiens | collected 2014-02-06 ... | reverse complement strand
AAGCAAAAGCTGCAAAGCAGCGACTGACAGCTTGCTGGCAGGTTTATGAATGTAATAAATAAAAGGCTGAACTGTTACTCACAAGCAAGATTTGTGTCTGTGCACACTGGACACAAATCTTATATGTGAAATAAGATATTTTTCACATTATGCACAAAAAATGTGTGCAGAAATGAGGGTTTTATGAAATACTTAAATCCAGTAATAAGAGGTTTTTATCCTGATCCAAGTATCTGTGCCGCAAACGGAAAATACTACATGGTTTGCAGTTCAATGCACATTTTCCCCGGTGTTCCGCTTTTTGAAAGCACTGACATGGTAAATTGGAAACAGATAGGTCACTGTCTCACAAGAGCTTCACAGATAGACCTTTGCAACATCCGCAGTTCAGGCGGTGTCTTTGCCCCGACAATCAGATACAATAACGGTAGATTTTACATGGTTACGACTAATGACAGCTATCACCAGAATTTTTATGTATATACCGATGATATTTACGGAGAGTGGTCTGAACCTGTTATCGTAGACCAGGACGGCATCGACCCATCACTTTATTTTGAGGATGACAAATGTTATTTTATAAGCAACGGAAATGACACAGACGGCAGAGGTTGTATCCAGATGTGCCAGATTGACATTGAGACGGGAAAGAAACTTTCAGAAAGCAAATTCCTCTGGCATGGAACAGGCGGCAGATTTCTTGAAGCACCACATATATATAAATTCGGTGAATATTACTATCTGCTTGAAGCCGAGGGCGGTACAGAGTACGGTCACATGGTAAATTATTCACGCAGTAAAAATATATGGGGTCCTTACACGCCATATCCGAATAACCCTGTTCTCACAAACAGAAACTTAGGCGGTTATCAGATACAGGCAGCCGGTCACGGTGATATACTTGAGGACAACGACGGAAACTGGTGGTTTGCACATCTTGCTTTCAGGCAGATACATATGTGGCAGACATACCACCATCTCGGCAGGGAGGTCTGCCTTGTTCCCGTAAAGTGGAGAGATGACGGCTGGTTTGAGATTGGTGTAAACGGTACGACACCTATCGAAGTTGGACTTCCTGACAATATCAAGTTTACCCCTCAGAAATTTTCTTATGACAAAACATTTGAAAATCTTGATGAAAAACTCGACTGGTGCTATATAAGAATACCACACATGGAAAATTATAAATTTGATAAAAACGGTCTTGAACTCAAAGGAACTGATGTGACTATTGATGATGTTGCATCTCCGACTTTTGCAGGTATAAGACAGACTGAATTTGACCTCGATATTAACTGCGATGTAATACCGGGTGCTGAAAAATCAGGCATATCATTTTATATGGATGAGAAACATCACTATGAAGTAGTTGTTGAGAAAAACGAGTCAGAAACATTTGTGTATAGCAGACAGACTATCGGCTGTATATGGCAGGAAAGCAAACATCATAAGATAAATGCGGATAAAGTCACTCTGCATATAAAATCAGAAGCAATGCAATATCATTTCTTCTTTAAAGATGAAAATGGAAATGATGTTTTCATCAGTGATGCGGAAACACGCTATCTCTCATCAGAGGTTGCCGGAGGATTTACAGGAACTATTATCGGACTCTTTGCGGTCAATGAAAAAGGTGACGGAGTCAGCAGATTTGAGAAATTGTCGGTGAAACATGAGGCTTAAGATTGATTTTGCTTACTAATAAATGACGCAGAAAAGACAGTAAGTTTTTTTCTTCGGGGACACTTTCGTTTGGAGAACATCGTAGCAGTACATAAGCGGGTAAAATACACCCGCTAAGTGCTGACGATGTTCTAACACCCCTCAGATAATAAATCTTACTGTCTTTTCTGCTGTTTGCTGGCAATATAGTATTTAGTTTTAATCATGACTAAAATATTATAGCTATTACTTGCTTTTCTATTGTTTATTATCAACATGGTATTATTACAAATAAAATTATTCCTGTTTTTATTTGTTTTATATTACTGCTTTTATTTCATCAATGCTCAATTCCTCTGTATATGTATCTCCGTTTCTATCTATGTCTGCAAGAAAAAAATTATCCTCTTCAAATATTTCTATGATAGAAGCCTGACAACCATCTTTCATTAATACTCTATCATATTGTTTTATTTTCATACATTATCCTTTCTACACATATAATTCATATCTCAATTACTGAAGTTATCAAATGCTGGTTTAGTTGTTAAAACTGCTGACAATGTTTTGAGGTCACTGCCATAGTTTTCTGATGGCAGCGGTGCTGTTTTTTTGTCATTATCTTTTTCTTTGTCCTCGTCTATTTTTATTTTCTTTCCTTTTGTTCTTTTTTCCTCCGCTTTTCTATTTGTGTCCGGCAGTGCTGCATACTGTGGTGTTTTTCTTATATTCTGTGCTTCATAAGATATTGCCGCCTGTATATATTCTTTCATCGGGTCTTTATCAGACACACTCATGTTATTGCTTACAAGTGTCTGAAATTCTTCTTTTGACTTACAATGTTTTGCCTGTTCTGTAAATCTTTTTCGGCACATCTCCACACGAAGTGCTACCTTATACATCTCAGGGTCATGTATCTGAAGATAATTTTTCTCTGCCGTTGTCAGCCTGCGTCCCTGTCTTAATTTTCTGAGTATTTTGTTGTGATATTCTTTTTCGTCTTCTTCTGACATTTTGCTTGTCGGGTCTAAGATGTCATTTAATGCTTTTTTCCATATCTCAGCAGTAATATTTTGACCGTTTTCTGATTTTTCCATTGTGTTTTTCTCATTTAACAAGTCATTCTTTAATTTTGCAACACTCTGAATATTTAAAGTTTGCATTTTTATCCTCCCTGCTTATACTAAAAATCTTCTTTAAATATATATCGTATCTGTTTTAAATTTTATTAGCCTGCTTCTGAGTTTGTTTCTCTGCCATACTTATTCTACTCTGCCTTAATCTGCTCTATCAGTATGTCATACTTTTTTCCCTATCCTAGTGCGACATCCAGCACCATCATAAGTGCAAAACCTACTGCCGTCCCTATCGTTCCTATATTACTATGTTCCCCGTTTTGTGCCTCCGGTATCAGTTCTTCTACTACCACATATAGCATTGCTCCTGCCGCAAATGAAAGAAAATATGGAAGTATCGGTGATATTTTTCCTGCAATAAGTATTGTTATAAAACCACCTATCGGTTCTACAACTCCTGACATGACACCATAGAAAAACGCTTTCTTTTTTCCTATTCCATCTCCGCATAATGGCATTGATATTATCGCTCCCTCCGGAAAGTTCTGTATCGCAATGCCTACCGCAAGTGCAAGTGCCGCCGCCTTTGTGATACCGCTGCCCTCCATTGCCGCTCCCGCAAATGCTACACCGACTGACATTCCTTCCGGAATATTGTGAAGCGTGACAGCAAGAAGCATCATTGTCATTTTTGACGCCCCAAGTGACAATCCCTCTGGCTTATCACTCTCAAGATGAAGATGTGGTATAAGTGTGTCAAGCAAAAGTAAAAAAACTATTCCAGCCATAAATCCTACAAGTGCCGGAACCCATTCTATGATATGTTGTTTTTCTGCCATTTCTATTGACGGTATCAGAAGCGACCAAACGGATGCCGCTATCATCACACCTGCCGCAAATCCCAGCAACAACTTTTCAAATTTTGGTGCTATCTGTTTTTTTAAGAAAAATACCATTGCCGCTCCAATCGAAGTTCCCAAAAAAGGAATCGCTAATATTATAAATTCATTCATTATCCTATATGCCCCTTTCCATTTCTAACTTAACTAGGTATTTGCGAAACTATCATAAATCTTGATTAAATTGTGCAGATATAACATATAGTTAGTTTCACAAACACCTATCTGACTGAACAACAAAAAAGCATATATACTAAAATATATGCTTTTTATAATATCGTGTTACAGCAACAGTATAACATTATCTTTTATGTAAACAAGTGAAACTTGCATTGTTGAATAATTTTTTCATAAAAAAAAAGCGTTTTGCTCCTGGTGCCACACTACTTTATGAACATTTTTCTATAATATAAAATAAAACTCCATGGCTATATCTGATAAAATATAACCATGGAGCATCATTTGCATAATATTAACACATATGTGTAAATATTAACATATTTTAATACCCACTTTAAAATTTAAATTTTGAGCATTATTGATTATTTCTGAGGACCTGCTGAAACTAATGCTTTTCCTGCATCATTTCCTTCGTATTTAGCGAAGTTCTTGATAAATCTGTCTGCAAGATCATCAGCTTTCTTTTCCCACTCAGAAGCATCTGCGTATGTGTCACGAGGATCAAGGATACCTGTGTCTACACCATTAAGCTCTGTAGGTACTTCAAAGTTGAATACAGGAATAGTCTTTGTTGGAGCATTGTTGATGTCTCCGTTAAGTATAGCATCAATGATTCCACGAGTATCTTTGATAGAGATACGCTTTCCTGTTCCGTTCCATCCTGTGTTTACGAGATAAGCCTTAGCTCCGCTCTTCTCCATCTTCTTAACAAGCTCTTCAGCATATTTTGTTGGATGAAGTTCAAGAAATGCCTGTCCGAAACAAGCTGAGAATGTAGGTGTTGGCTCTGTAATTCCACGCTCTGTACCTGCAAGCTTAGCTGTAAATCCTGAGAGGAAGTAATACTGTGTCTGCTCAGGTGAAAGAATAGATACCGGTGGGAGAACTCCAAATGCATCTGCTGAAAGGAAGATAACATTCTTTGCTGCTGGTGCAGAAGAGATAGGACGAACAATGTTCTTGATATGATCGATAGGATAAGAAACACGAGTGTTCTCTGTTACGCTCTTATCATCGAAATCAATCTTACCATCTTTGTCAAGTGTAACATTCTCAAGAAGAGCATCTCTCTTGATAGCATTGTAGATGTCAGGCTCTGACTCTTTGTCAAGGTTGATAACCTTAGCGTAACATCCACCTTCAAAGTTGAATACACCCTTGTCATCCCAGCCGTGCTCATCATCACCGATAAGAAGTCTCTTAGGGTCTGTAGAAAGTGTTGTCTTACCTGTTCCTGAAAGACCGAAGAAGATTGCTGTATTCTCACCGTTTAAGTCAGTATTTGCTGAGCAGTGCATAGAAGCCATTCCTTTAAGTGGAAGGAAGTAGTTCATCATAGAGAACATACCTTTCTTCATCTCTCCGCCGTACCATGTATTGATGATAACCTGCTCTTTGCTTGTGATGTTGAATGCTACACAAGTCTCTGAGTTAAGACCTAACTCTTTGTAATTCTCAACTTTAGCTTTTGAAGCATTGTAAACTACAAAATCAGGCTCGAAGTTCTCAAGTTCTTCTGCTGAAGGCTTGATGAACATATTTGTAACGAAATGTGCCTGCCATGCAACTTCAACGATGAAACGGATAGCCATACGAGTATCTTTATTTGCTCCGCAGAAAGCATCTACTACGAAAAGTTTCTTGTTGCAAAGCTCTTTCTTAGCAATATCCTTAACAACTGCCCATGTATCTTCTGTCATTGGATGGTTGTCATTCTTGTACTCATCTGTTGTCCACCATACAGTGTCTTTTGAGTTCTCATCAACAACGATGTATTTGTCTTTAGGTGAACGACCTGTATAGATACCTGTCATTACGTTTACTGCACCGAGTTCACTTTCCTGACCAACTTCATATCCTTCAAGATCTGCTTTTGTCTCTTCCTTATATAATGTCTCATAAGAAGGGTTGTGTACGATCTCTGTAGTTCCTGTAATGCCATACTTACTTAAATCAATGTTTGCCATCTTTTTAACCTCTTTTCTTAAATTTTGCTTTAATCCATATAATGATATGGAGTTCAGACATATAAGCCTTATATCACAATATGGACTTTTCGCCTACATAAATAATTATATACAAATAGTCGAAAAAAGCAATATAATAGACACTGTTTTTTTTATTGTACAATAAAAATTCATACTTTGTTTATTTATTTTACATCTTTTTACATTTAAATAAGTCCCCATCCCTGTCTTTTTCCAGGAAGCTCCTCTCCATTTACCCCATCAGCGTACTTAGTTATATATGCAATCAGCTTCTCCCCGTACATATTTTCATCATTTCTATTTACGATTCCCCACTCCATGATACACGCTGCATATCCCGAAACAAGCGGTGCCGCAAATGAAGTTCCCGTTTTTCTTACATACCCTCCTCCGTACCCTGCTGCCAAAACATCAACACCAGCCGCCACAACAAGAGGTACAAGTCTTCCGTCAGCAGTAAATCCCCGTCCCGAAAAAGCTGCCACACTTTCCGTTATTTGATTATATGCCCCTACTGACAAAACTTTAAATGCCGTCGCCGGAATGGTTGCCGTTGTGTCTGATGACGGTCTTAAAAAGCCTGTTGACAGACCTATTGCTTCTATTGTGGGAAGCCACATATCCACAACTCCACATTTTATTTTACCCGATACCTCAAATTCAATACTCCATATACCGGGCAGCACATAATTTAAGTTTTTTCCTGCTCTAAACTGCACCTCTATAAGCTGTTTTCCATTGTATGGTGTCGGCATCACCATGACGCTGTCTATATTTTCACGCTCCGAATTTATACTTACGCTCTCCAAAATATTTATTCTCTTTCCTGACGGAGTATTTAAAAATATTTCAAATTCATCCTGAAAATATTTCCAGATAAAAAGCCGCATATCTCTTTCATTTTCGCCTATTGCAAACTCCGTCCTGCTATTTTCCACACTTTTCACTATAGTCCTTACATGATGTCTTGACTCCCCCTCATTTCCTGCCGCAATAACTATCATATTTTTCCAGATACCGTTTATGTCAGCTATATAATTTTCAAACAATGTATTTCCGTCATGTGCTCCCTCGTTCGTGCCGTAGCTTAAGTTTATGACTATTGGTTTTTGCAATTCTATCGCTTTTCTGAGTGTATAATCTATCCCCTCCATTATATCTATGGTTCTTGTATATCCTGTATTTCCATCACCCACTCTTTTTAATTCCACAACGATAAGCTCAGCCCGATAAGCACTTCCTCTTATAATATTTCCTCTGCTGTCCGTTCCATCACCTGCCGCTATCGATGCTACCGCCGTCCCATGTCCACCCATACCATCGCTTGCGGGAACTATCTTCTGTGCAAATTGCCTGTTTTTTGTCTCTATCGCATTGTTTATGTCCGTGCTGTCATATTCCGCACCAAAACCATAACCTGACGGGCTTCTCCCCTCGGCTGCCTCACCCTCTATATTCTGATTCCATAGGTAACTTATCCTCGTCTTTCCATCGCCGTCCCTGAACGCAGGATGAAAATAATCAATCCCACCTCGTGTTATATTTTAAATTCACAACTTTCCCGCCGCCACTGTTTTGCTCTTTGGTGCAACTGATAAATCATATATTATATTTTTTCAACAAAGACTGCATTGTCTGCAAATTTATATCTTGTGCTTTTTAATAATGTTCCTTATTGTACTCTCATTCCATCTCTTTAGTTCAGCATCCTTTCCACCTTCTGTCATTATTTCACCGCTTTTCATAACTTCTCTACTTTTCAGATATTCACCAGGAGGATTTATCCTTTCCATATAAAGCATATCCGTTATCTCTTTTATGCTTCTTCCATCATCATACATTTTTAGTATCTGCCTGACTATTCGGTATGTCATTTCCTCTCTCCTTAAAACCCTTATATCATTTTCATATACTATCTTATAACCATATGGTGCTCTGCTGCCAAGATAATTACCCTCTCTTTTCTTAAGTTCTTTTGCATATTTTACTTTCACCCCTATATCGTATGCATATAGTTCATTAACGAGATTTTTAAGATTTACAGCAAACTCCTTCTTTCCAAACATATCCGAAATCGAATCATAACCATCCGACACGGCTATAAAACGCACACCGAGCAGTGGAAATATTTTTTGCAAAAACTCACCCGTATCAATATGATTCCTGCCAAATCTTGACAGATCCTTAACTATCACACAGTCAATCTTCTTTGCAAGAATATCCTCATACATCCGCTTAAAACCCGGTCTGTCATAATTCATGCCGCTCTTGCCAAAATCACTATAACACCCGATAATCTCAATATCATCCGTGACCTTTGCAAACCCTCTGCATATAAGGAACTGATTCTCAATCGACTCAGCCTTTCTCTCACTCCCCCTAACAGAAAGCCTTGCATAAATACCTGCTCTATAAATCTTCATTGCAAACAATTCACCTTTTCAAACAACTCTCTATCCACTATCGCAAGTTCACTCTTTTCACACCTTATCCTATCTCTCTCCTCCGTCTTAATCATTTTTTTTATCTTATAATTCAGCTTTTTACTTTTTGACTGCACAAGCACACCTGCATATATCTCATTTGTAAGTATTCTTTTTATCATCTGCGGATACCATTTCTTTTTAACACTTTCAGTTTTTTGGAGAGCAAATGGTGTTTTATAAGCACATTCCTTGCTTTTTCTATACTCAAACGGTGTCATTATATCCATTTCATTTAATCTGTCCGCTATCGCCTGCAATGACTTTTTATCTGCCCTTAGCATAAATATCATTTTTATTATGTCTGTTACTTTATCATCAGGTACAAGTTTCTTTTTGTCCTCAGAACTTTTCAGATAACCGTAAGGTGCAAATGCCCCAACATATTCCCCATTCCTCATGCACACCTCAAGACCGGTTCTTACTTTTAACGATATATCCCTTGAATACTCATCATTTACTATGCTTTTCATATACATATAAAACGGCGAATATAGTTCGTTGTCACACTGCTGTGAGTCATAGCCGTCAGCAACCGATATAAAACATACATTTTTTTTATTGAAATAAAACTTTATCATTCTTCCAACTTCTATATAATCTCTGCCAATTCTCGATAAATCTTTTACAATTATACAGTTTATAATTCCGTTTTCAATATCGCACAACAATCTTTTATACTGTGGTCTTTTGGCATCAAGTCCACTATAACCGTCATCTATATAGAAATCCTTTAAAATTATGTCTTTTCTCTTTTTAACATACTCTTCAATTATTTTCTTCTGATTGTATATGCTGTCACTGTAATATCTGTTTTCTTTTCTGTCAGCCTTACTAAGTCTTATATACCCTGCAGCTTTATATACAATGTATTCATCAGGCACAACATTTTCATTATATATGGCAGTTTTATTATTCAATGCATTTTTATCATACTCGGAATTTTTATTACACAAAGAATTTTTACTGTATCCACCAGTTTTATTATTACTAATATATTTTTTAACACAATCCCCCGAATCCACAATCCCCACAAGTACGCCTTTGCCGCTAAGCCTGTTTTCCTGTATATTCCCCTGCATTATGCCAAGTTCGTTTTGCGTATCTGACGCACTATTTTTTTCCGTGGCAGGTATCTTTGTTATTTCTCCCGTCGGATAAACTCTCCTCGGTTCTTCAATATATATCACCTCAGGCACATTTCTTAACTCATCAAGATATGCGGTATCTATATCCACAACTGCATATTGTGCGAGCAGTTCAGACACCTTTACATCATCTGCTATCGCCCGCACACCATCAAGACTTCCATAATATTTGACTATTACTTTCACATCTGCCTCCAAAATATCTTACTTTTTTATACGCCAGTATATGATAACTTTTTCAGGCTCACTGACATATATCCTCTTTACAAATATATTCAGCAACATCTCTCTGTCTACATCTGTTTTTATATTTTGGCAAAGTTTTTCAAAAAGCTCAATCTCTCTGTTTCCTATCTGCCCTGCGGTCTTTTTTTCTCTGTCACCACAACATATCTCACCATAAAATACCACCTTAAGCCTGTCAAAAAAAAGCTGATACAACCTCCCGGTCATTATCAGCTTTTTTTCTTTTCCATTACATTTTCTGCAGCATAGCCAGCCTTTCTTTGCCCTGTCTGAACAAAGAGCATTTCCACATATCCCACATTTTGTAATACCGTGAAAAATATGTCTTGCATTGTTTTTTCTGTGACTTTTTCCATAATATCTCACTATATCATCGGACAGCATCGACTCATCAATGACTGCTATGTCGTTTTTATCATCTGACACCATTTTCCACTGCTCAGGCATTTGTTTTACCCGCCTTTTTAATGGAAGAGACTCGATTTCATATCTGTGCCACACATGAAATCCAAGATATGCTGGCTCATGCAATATCCTCCACACCTGCGATACTGTCATATCATATAATTTCGAGATTTCTTCGTATGTACTTCCCTCCTTACGCCTTTTATAGATATTTCTGATAAATTCAGCCTTGTCTTTAGAACACACTACTTTTGAATCTTTTATCTCATAACCAAACGGCAGTTTCGCTACGGCATACTCTCCCGAACTTTTCTTTGCTTCAAGTGAACACCTGACCTTCCTTGAAATATCACTGCAATAAAATTCATTAAACAGCGTCTTAAACGGATATATTATACCGGTGTTTTCATCACTCAGACTGTCATAGCCGTCAAGCACTGCAATAAACCTTATCTGCTTTAAAGGAAAATATTTTTCCCTCAGTTCAGATATAAGAAGATGATCCCTGCTAAGCCTTGAAAAATCTTTTACTATTACAGTATCTATTTTCTCAAGTTCCACCCATGCAAGCATCTTCATAAATGAAGGTCTTTTCCTGTCTGTTCCGCTGTAACCGTCATCCGTAAACTCATGTATATCTTCCTGTTCGCCACAAATAGCATTATCAGAAACATAGCTTCTTAAAAGAAACAACTGGTTTTCAATAGTGTTGCTTACCTTTTGCACTCTCTTATCCTTTTTTGATATACGGGCATATAAGGCTATCACCTTTTTCCTCCACAATATGTTTCCTTATTATATATTATGTTTTTTAATTATTACTATTACTGTTATCAGATGAATTCTGAGCGTTTCCCGAATTATTGTTATCATCAGGCTTTCCCATCTTTCCATTATCTTCTCTGATAAGTACCTTAGTAACATTGTCCCCATCAAATGCGAATCCGATTATACTTCCCTTTTTAATATCCGATACTGATGCATCTGTTTTTGACTCTTACACCATTTTATAAGATGATTTTATATGAACATTTTTAACAAAAAGTGATGAATCTGTGTTTTTGAAAGACTATTCTATCAATCTTTTATTTTCTTTCCTCTAATTCAACATAATCTTTATGATGACCGACATATTTGTATGCAGGTCTTATAATCTTTTCTTTATTTACAAGCTCCTCAAGCCTGTGAGCACTCCAGCCTGAGATTCTTGAAAGTGCAAACAACGGAGTAAACAACTCCTCAGGTATTCCAAGCATTGTATAGATAAGTCCACTGTAAAAATCAACATTTGCACATACCGGCTTTATAACATGTCTTCTCGCCATGATAAGTTCAGCCGCTATCCTCTCAACTGTATCGTGAAGTAAAAACTCATCCTGCATTCCCTTTTCATTTGCAAGTTTCTCTGCGAATCCTTTAAGTATCAGCTCTCTTGGATCTGAAATCGTATATACGGCATGTCCCATACCATAGATAAGTCCTGAACCGTCAAATGCTTCTCCCTTAAGAACTTTCTTTAAATATCCCTCAATCTGTGAATCATCTTTAATATCACTTACATTTTTCTTGAGGTCTGCAAACATCTGCTGAACTTTTAAGTTCGCACCACCGTGACGAGGTCCTTTTAGTGAAGCTATAGATGCCGCAACTGCCGAATATGTATCTGTTCCTGATGATGTAACAACATGGTTTGTAAATGTAGAGTTATTTCCACCACCATGCTCCGCATGAAGAACGAGTGCTGCATCAAGAACTCTAGCCTCAAGCTCTGTATATTTTCCGTCAGGTCTTAACATCTGAAGTATATTTTCTGCTGTTGAAAGACCCTTTACAGGCGGTTTTATTACAAGACTTTCTAAAAAATTAAAGTGTCTATATGCATGATAATTATATACTGCTATCAATGGAAGTTTCGCAATAAGCTGAAGCGACTGTCTGAGTACATTCGGAATCGAAATATCATCAGGGTTACTGTCATACGAATATAATGTAAGTACACTTTTCTGGAGTCCATTCATAAGATTTGCACTAGGTGCTTTCATTATAACATCTCTTACAAACTGTCCTGACAACTCCTGAAGACTTGCAACCACCTCTATAAAGACCTCTAACTGTTCTGCTGTAGGAAGTTTTCCAAAAAGAAGAAGATATGTTGTCTCCTCAAACGCAAACTTCTTTTTTATCCCCTCACCGACAAGTTTCTTGACATCATACCCCTGATAAAAGAGTTTTCCGTCAGCAGGCTCTTTTACACCATTTACTATATCATAACCTGTAACATCCGAAATTTCAGTAAGACCTGTCAATACACCTTTACCAGAGCTGTCTCTAAGTCCTCTTTTAACATCATACTCCTGATATAAATTCAGATCTATCGCACCTGAAACCAAACAGTTTTCAACAAGACTGTCAAACTCAACTTCAAGCTGTTTACTTAAAGCCATCATAGATTCATTATCCATTATGGCACCTCCATTCACTTTTTCTCATCATTTTACCTCAAAATGATAGGAATCGTCAAGTTTTTCGTCTTGTAAATATTCATATATGATGTATATTTATACATCTAACTCAAATTTTATACATATTTACCATTATGAGGCATTTCGTGTTCGATATTCCAGACGAAGTTTATCCGTAAGTAAGGCTATAAACTCTGAGTTTGTCGGTTTTGTTTTCTTGGAACATATCGTATTACTGAAAATCTCTTCAAGCACCTGTCTGTTTCCCCTCCTAAAGGCAACTTCTATTGCGTGCCTTATCGTCCTTTCCACGCTGCTGGATGTTGTCTTATACTTCTTTGCAATAGTCGGATAAAGACATTTTGTTATGTAATGAAGCATATTTTTGTCATAAAAAGAAAGCATTATGCCCTCTCTTATATACTGGTAGCCCTTTATATGTGCCGGTATTCCGATTTCCAGAAGCAGATTTGTCACATCAAGCTCAAGATTTCCTGAACAAACATTGTTTATTGCCCTTGCCGGCTCATATTCTCTTGCATTCTTTCTAAATATATTTCCTAAACTGCCTTCACTCTCTCTTGTATATCGCTTACTTACGAGCTGCATTACCCTATTTATAAGCATCTGGTTTGATACCGGTTTCATCATATAATAATCAGCTCCAAATTTTATTGCCTGCTCTACCAGGTTTTCCATTCTCAAAGCTGTCTGGATAATGATTATCGGTTTCTTTTCGCAGATATTACGGCTTTCCTCTAAAATTCCTATTCCGTCTACCCCTGACAGAACCATATCCATAACCACGATATCCGCTTTTCCATCATTAATTACTTTAAGCACTTTATTTCCATCTCCTGTCGACAGAATAACTTTCATACCCCTTGCTTCCATAGAGAGCTGTTTGCTCTCTCTTTCCTGTAGATTGCTGTCTGCTATTACTACTTTTAACTGCGTATTTCTCATTTTCCACTCCTTTTCGATATACTTTTCCTCTACCCACTTTTGTTCTCCCCACCTCTATCAAACAAAATATATGACTGTTTTACAAAAATAAACTTTTTATTCAGTCCTACTATATTATTATACTCACTAAAGTGGAACACTTATGTATTTAAAAAGGAATTGAAATGGAATTTTTAAATATATTTTGACAAAAGTGCCATTCTTTCTTCAGCCCAGCTATACTCTAACATATATTCTCCGAAAAACTTTTCTGCTGCCTTTTCATCACCATCTACAAGATCATAAAAATCGCATCGAAATTCTGAAGTATTTACCCTCTTTATTCCTCTTGCTGATACAAGTATATGCTCTATATTATTTTCTTTTAATTCTTTTTCAAGTGTTTTTCCTATCTTACTGCATAAATTCTGTGTGTATTGGTCATTCGGTCTTTCCTCCCATAAAGTCCCTATTATCTGATCTGTTGTAACTGTCCCGCCACGCCTGTCGACAAGCAGTGCCAAAAGTTCTTTTGCTTTATGGCTTTTAAACATGATAGGCTCGTCATCCACAAAAACATCAAAATGTCCAAATGTTCTCACAAAAATTTTTTTCTTTCCTCTTTTTGAAAGAAGTCTCGCTGTTTCAACAGCATACTCAAGCTGTGCACTCGAAAAGGGTTTAACAAGATATGCCGCCGCATGAAGTTTTATTGCTTCATATGCATACTTTTCATAACCTGTTATGTATATTAACATTATTTTGGGATTTAGTCTTCTAAATATGTTTCCGAGATTTATCCCGTCTATCCCCTGCATCTCTATGTCAAGTATGGCTATGTCTATTTTATTTTCTTTAACATACTCTACTGCCTCCTCTGCATTTTCAAACAGTCCCTCGACTTCAAGTTCAGGTATGTTCTTTGCCTCCTCCATAAAGGTCATTAATGCAATCTTCTCGTCATCTACTACAATAGTCTTCATATGCATTCCTCCATATCTTCAAGCAATATCCTGACTCTTGTTCCCATGCCTTTTTTACTCTCAATCACAAATTCAGAATGACACAGTTTCATTAGTCTGTATTTAGTATATAATAACCCTCCAAATTCTTCTAAAAATTTTGTATTTTGTTTTTCAAAACCTATACCATTATCTTCAATGTAAATCTCTGCACCGTAATCCACAGCCTCTGCCGTTACTTTTACTTCAGCTTTTTTTCCCATATCATTTTTTAGTGGACGAACTCCGTGTTTTATTGAATTCTCCACAATAAACATAAGTGACATTGCCGGTATTTGATAATCTTTAATCTTTTCCGGCACTTCCTTTATATCTATATCAATGTATGAAAATCTTGCCATTTCAAGCCTTGTATATGCTTTTAGATGTCTTATCTCTTCCATAAGACTTACAGTACGGTTGTCATCACGAAGCGTATTCAAACGGTATTGCATATAATCTGACAGATCATTTATCATTGAACAGGTGTTTTCTGAACCCGTAATAACCGCACCTTTTATTGTATTTAAAGCATTAAAAACAAAATGTTGTCCAAGATTATCTAAAATATAATTTTTATTTTTTTCGTCATAATCAGTTTTTTCATTTATAACATTTTTTCCAATCGTATCTTCATCAAAAATCTCATCCTGCTCTTTTATCGTCTCACTTATAAGAGAAAACAAATCTTTATAATTTATGGGTTTTGTAACATAACCATTCATTCCTGAGTCTTTAGCTTTGTTTCTATCCTTTGCAAAGATATTGGCTGACAATGCATATATTGGAACTTTTTCTGCATCATTTCTGCTAAGAACCCTTATTTTTTTTGATACCTCATAACCATTCATGTCGTACATATTTATATCTAAAAATACAATTCTATACTCATTTTCCCCTGAATGTTTAAATCTCGCAATTCCTTCACTTCCGCTTAATGCAGTGTCAACTATAAGTCCTCTGTCCTCTAATATAGTTTTGACTACAAACAGATTTGTATCATTGTCATCAACTATAAGTATCTTTTCATTATTAAAATGTCCATACCCCTCAATTTCATCCTGCAATACATATTTCACATTATTCCCCCTTTTCATATAAATGTACTCTCTGTATCTTCTCAAAACGAAGAATTCCGAGAATACATATAACACTATTTTAATAAAAAAGCATCATAATGGTCAACAATTTTTTTATGCTATATAATTATCCGTATGCCATCTTTCGACAAAATAAAGCCCTTTCCATAAATATTCTGTATGCATCCTCCCTTGCCAGCAAGCTTTCGCCTCAACTCATAAATGGCATTATACAAATTAGATTTTGTCTTTTCGTCATATACTCCCCACATTTCTAAACAGATTTCCTCTGTAGATACTATCTCATCCCTGTTATATAATATTGATATAATATCTGCTTCACGCTTCTTTAAATTTATCTTCTCCTTATCGTATATAATCATAAGTTCTTTTGTATCTATTATCATTTCCCCTGCTTTTTCTATTTTATTTAATAATGCTCTTATTCTCTCAACTATAATAAAAATATTTCTCTTTCTCCATTGAAAATCCACACATCCCTGCCGGATATAATAAATCTCTTCATTATCATCGTTGCTGTCCGATATTACAAACACACTGACCTTTTCAAAAAATATTTTCTCATCGACTGTATTATTTTTTAAATATTCCCTCAGTTCTATTAATGAGCATACAAGCATTATGCTACTTCCGTCTGCCGTTAGTTTATCTTCAATTTCTGCTATACTTTCAACAACCACCGTCTGTATATTCCTCTTTATTGCTTCATCTGTAAACTTTTCAGCCCATTTAGAATTGTGGTCGCATAAGACGATGTATCCTCCCATACAATAATTCCTCCTCCGGCACCGGTATATAATCGCCTTTGTCCTGTCCGATTTCAAAACCGCTGTCCACTACTTTTTTCTTTATCCTCTCAACATCATCTCCGGTGAAGTTTTTGAGATGAATTTTTTTATTGTAAACATTGTAATATTCTTTTATATCATCAGTGCAAAGTTCTACATTTATCTCTCCCGCACCTGCTTCTAAAGACTTTTTTCTGCCATCCTGCATTACATCATCAAGTATTGTATCTGCCGTTATCATTGCTCTTGGAAGCATAAGTCTCGCTATAGCCATAAGATATAATGTCATATCACCGTTGCCGCTTCTTTCATGTTCAAATCTTGTATGGATTGTCGGCATAAACGGAACTATATGAACTATCTGTGGGTCAAGCTGTTTTAAAAACAAAAGATCTTCAACAACATCCGCTACCATCTGATATGGAGACCCCACCATAAATCCTGTGCCGACCTGATACCCTATGCTCTTTAATTCCCATAGTGACTGTTTTCTTGTAAGCAGTGACATTTCAGGTGGATGCAGTTTTTTAAAATGATTTTCAGCCGCCGTCTCATGACTTAGTTCATATCTCACCGCACCCGCTTCAAACCATTTCCTGTATGTTTTTTCACTCCTTTGACCTAATGACAACCCTATCTGGCAATCACTAAATTTATCTTTAAGCATGGTTATAAAATCTGCCACTTTTGCTTCAGTGAAATTATAATCATCGCCCCCAACAAGCATAAAAGACCGGACGCCCCTGTCGTATCCTGCCTCACAGAATCCCAACAAATCTTTCTCGTCCAGTCTGTATCTTGGTATAAATATATTATCCCTTCTAAGACCACAATAATAACAGTTATTTTTACAATAATTTGTAAGTTCAACAATTCCTCTCAGATAAATACTCTTTCCATAAAATTTTTCTTTCACAAGTAATGCTTTCTCAAAAAGGTACTCTGTTGTTTCATTGTTTCTAAACTTGAGCAGTTCACTAAACTCATCTTTAGACAAACTGTTATTTGCAGATAATTTATTCACTAAATCTGTCATGCAATTTCCCATTTAATATCATACTCCATAACATTTTTTATTCTGATTTTATTTATAATATCAGATTATCACCTGATTTATTAAAAGTAAAGAACTTTTATCAAATTTTACAACAATTGTGTAACAGTTCAGCCCAAAAAAGATAAGTCAATAATACATGAGCTTGCTCAATGTATTATTGACTTGTTTTTTGGGGCAGAATAGCCTTTCATTTATGAAATGAAGTAAACTCAAGCTGCATAGCAGCGACTGACATAAGCATTATCATGCTTATATACATTCAAACTGTTTTACAATCCCTTTTATACATTCATTCAAATCAGGTTTTAACTGTTCAAGTGATACCGGCGATGAATATAATATCGCATTGTAACAGGTTGAATTTACAAGCTCAACTATCATAAACATCATCATATCTTCATTTCTGAACTGCCTTCCCGACTTTTCTATAAGTTCATGAAATATATCCATGCAGCTCTGGTTTTCATGCTGTCCTATGCGGATATTTGAAAACATCGCCCAGCTTAAGTTTTTTGAGATAAACCTCATCAAAGCCTGATTGTTGCTAAGCTGTTCAACAATATTATCAGCTATAAACAAAATACAGTCTTCAAGGTTTTTACAATCACTTTTTTCAAGCTCGACATTCGCATTCTCAAAAAGTTTGTCTGCCTTATGCGTGATAAGTCTGTCTCTTATGTCATACTTATCCTTAAAGTAAAGGTAAAATGTTCCCTTTGCCATTTTTGCATTTTTTACTATCTCTGAAATTGATGTATTGTTGATTCCTTTTTCCGTAAATAATTTGAATGCTGATGCAAGCAACGCATCCTGCTTATTTTTCTTTTTTTCTTCTATCTTACTCATCTGCATCACCTGCTTCTGCCGGTCTATTTATCATCATCTTTCTCGATTGATGCTGTTGACATTACGAATTTAACGCTTCCTTCCATTCCGTCTGAAATCTTTGAGAAACTCTTATAGTTGTTTGATGCCTTTACTATCTTGTCAAGTCTGTCTCTGAAATCATCACCTGAGTCAATAACATCATTTACTGTTCCTGTAAGTTTTTCGATTCCATCCTCATTAAACTCTACAACACCATCCTTAAGATCGCCTGCTCCATCTGCAAGCTTACCAATGGCATCTGATACATCACCTGTTTTTGATACAAGTGTTGAAACTCCGTCAAAGAGTTTAACTGCACCTGAAGCAAGTGATTTAGCACCGGTTCTTAATTTATTGCTGCCTGATGTAACTTTCTTTGAGTTCTTTGTTATTGTCTTTTCATTCTTGATAAGCTTATCTGCTGCCTTGTCAAGCTTTTTATTATTTGATGTAAGCTTTGTTCCTGCTTTATACATCTTCTTTACACTCTCATCAAGTTTTTCAACACTAGGATTAAGCTGCTTGCTGTATGCTGTTGAAAGTGCACTTCCCGCATCTTTAAGCTGTGTGAGTTTATCACTTATTCCGTTAAGCTCTGAATCCTCTGATTTGGTATTTGTGCTTGATTCCATCTGCGTAAGTCCTGCATTTACCTGGTCAAGTCCACCGTCTACTCCGTCAAGTCCCGTATCTACCGATGTAAGTCCTGCTGAGACAGTGTCAAGTCCTGTGCTTAACTTATCCATTCCTGCTGAGAGACTGTCAAGTCCTGCTGATGTCTTATCAAGTGTCGAATCCATCGTGTCAAGTCCTTTTACAAGAGCTGATGAGTCGGATGTTGAATCTTCTATTGTTTTTCCTACTGTCTGTGAAGCTTTTACATACTTCTCTATTGCTTCAATCTTTGCCTTGTCTGCGTCTGATGCTGTTGCCTTAAGTGTCTCTAACTCTGCGAGCATAGTGTTTACGGTATCATCACTTACCGCGATGTTTTTAGCACCGTCATTTATTGCTTTAACTCCTGATTTTACAGAAGATACACCACCCTTTACGCCTGTTACGGCTTTCTTTAATGTAGTATCTGAATCGCCTGAAATGCTGTCTTTAGCACTTTTGACTCCGGCTTTAAGTCCGTTGTCTCCTGTTACACCTGTCTGTAATGCTGAAACTCCGGCTTTAATCTTTTTAACTCCGGCTTTAAGTCCATCTTCGCCTGTCACACCGTTCTGGAGTGAGACAACTCCACTGTGAAGTGTATCTATTCCCTGTGCAAGTGTGTCAACGCTGTTAAGGGATGTATTTACCGTAGTAACATATGTGTTAAGGTTCGTGTCAAATGTCTTAGAACCCTCTGAAAGCTTTGAAGTTCCTGTCTTCTGGAGTGTTCCCACTGCATCTACTATCTTTTTCGTATTAGAAGAATAGGTTTTTACACTCTTTGAGAATGTCTTTGTTCCTGCAACATATGTGATAACTCCGTCAAGAAGTTTGTCAGTTCCTTTTGTGTAGGTCACGATACCGTTTTTAAGTGTGTTGCTTCCGCTCTTTGCTGAACTTACGCCACTCTTGAGTGTATCCATACCGTCTGAGTAATCACCGAACTTATCATTCAATGTATCAAGATTTGTGCTGAGCTTATCTGAACCGTCGATAAGTTTCTGTGTTGCATCTGTAAGGTCATCGAGTTTGTCAGAAAGGTCATCCATATTTCCTATATCATCAAGATCCATGTCTGAGAAGAACTCAGATGTTGCAACTGTGTATGTTGATTTCATCTCAAAGTCAGTAACATCCGCCTTTATAGTAACCGTATCAGTCACTTTATCATTTATCTTGCTAAGGTCTATATCAACATCATCACCGAGGTCGAGATTGTCAAGGTCAAGGCTTTCTGAAAGGCCCGGCATACCATATGCCATTACTATATTGTTCTCACCCTCTGATACTACACTTCCGTTATCTATCGTCAAATTTTTGAAATTGTCAACAGGAAGTATCATACCTGTAACCATAACGAACGGTGTGTAGATATCTACATCTTTTTCACCAATCTTTTCTGTCTTTTTTGAAGTATTAGTATATTTAATCTTCATCTCAAGCTTTCCGCTTTTTCCAGCGAGATCCTTTGCTGCAATTTCCTTGCCGTCAAGTTTGTAGGTTATTGACATTCCGACAGGCATTTCTTTATCAGTTTTTCCCTGATAATAAATATCATCACTTTCGGTATTCCAGTTTACTGTATCTCCGTCCTGTGTGAATTTTTCATCACCCTTTGTATTTGTTATATCTTTAAGGTCTGAAGAATCTTTTACTTCACCCTTATTTGCTGCATTTTTAAGCCAGTCAGAAACTATAACATCTGTTTTCTTTCCATTTGCATCGAGTGTTGCATAAACAGTCTCCTGCTTTGAAACATCTTCTGAATCAAGTCCTGACTTTGAAGAAGTCTTAACATCTTCTTTTACTTTATCTACCTGTTTTGCAACTACTTTGTTTGTAAGAACAAACATATGAGATGCATACTCTACACTACCAACGAGCAGTCCTGCTGCTAAAAGTCCTGTAACACCGATTTTGGCAACTTTTTTAATATTTTTTCTCATGATACTGCCTCCTATATATTCTAATGCGTGTCATATTAATAAACGATTTTATATATTTATGCCGGGGACCTATATGTCTGCCCCATGCATCATTACTCTGTTCTATTTTGCCTCAAGTTTCTTTTGTGCATCATTCTTTGCAACTCCTGCTTTTATCATATCCCATGAACTTCTTATAATGATAGGATCAAATATCCAGAGCATTGCAGGAAGTATGCATATAACAACTATCATACTTATAATCGCACCTCTTGAAAGAAGATTACATATAGCACTTATCATATCAATAGCTGAATATGCCGTTACACCAAATGTTGCGGCGAAGAAACAGAAACCACTTGTAAGTATTGATTTCATTGAAGTTTCATGTGCTATCCTTATCGCATCTTTCTTACTGCATCCGTTTACCGTTCGTTCCTTATGGTATCTGTTTGTCATAAGTATCGCATAATCGACTGTCGCACCAAGCTGGATAGTACCGATAACGATACTTGCAACGAATGCCAGTGAAGTATTTGTATAGTATGGAACCGCCATGTTGCAGGCAATCGCAAACTCAATAACCGCTACAAGGATGATAGGTATTGAAATTGATTTGAATGTTACAAGGATGATTATAAATATAGCAGCTATAGATATATAATTAACAGTCTTTAAATCTATATCTGTAGTGTCCTGAAGATCCTTCATAAGAGGAGCTTCACCGATAACCATCGCATCTTTCTGATAGCCTTTTACGATTTTCTGCATCTCATCAAGCTGTGCATTTACTTTATCGGTTGCCGAACTGTAATCTGAGCACACAAACTGTAATTCATACTTGTCAGTTTTTAACATACTCTTTACATCTTCAGGTATCATCGTTTCAGGGAAGTTTGGTCCTACAAGTGAGTTAAGACCGATAACCCATTTAACCCCGTCAACCTTTTCAATCTTCTTAATCATCTGGTTCTTGTCTTTTGCACTAAGACCGTCTTTTAAGAGAACCATATGAACATTACTCATATTAAAGTGTTCTTTAAGTTTGTCATTTGCTTCTGCACTAGGAATATTCTTTGGAAGTCCCTGGTCGATATTGTAGTAAATCTTATAATTGCTGTTTCCGTATATCGCAGGTCCGAGCAGTACAAGAAATACCACGATAGCAATTTTATAATGCTTTACGATAAAGTCAGAAACCTTTGTAAGTGGCGGAATAAGAGCCTTGTGAGTAGTCTTTTCGATTGCATTATCAAATGTAAGAATCATTGCCGGAAGAACTGTTACACAAGTTATAACACCAATTACAACACCCTTAGACATTACGATACCGATATTTGCACCGAGTTTGAATGTCATAAAGCACAGAGCCACGAAACCGGCTATTGTCGTAACAGAACTGCTTGATACTGACTTAAATGTGTTTGATATTGCATGAGCCATTGCTCTCTTTCTGTCATCCGGAAATCTCTTTTTATTCGCTTCATAACTCTCAAGAAGGAATATCGAGTAATCCATCGTAACCGCAAGCTGAAGTACCGCCGCAAGTGCCTGTGTGATATATGATATTTCACCTAGGAAAATATTACTTCCGAGGTTGAACACTATTGCCATTCCTATATTTGCAAGGAATATAAACGGTGTAAGGAATGAATCCATCGTGATAAGAAGAACCACAAGTGATAAAACTGCTGCGATAACCACATATATCGGCATCTCCTGTAAAGCAAGGTTCTTAATATCAGTAACGACACCTGACATTCCGCTTGCATAAACATCTTTTCCAACCGTCTTACGGATATTTGTGATGGCATCCATCGTATCGTCCGCTGATGTCGTATCATCAAACAAGGCTATCATCATAGTTGCGTTTCCATTGAAAAAGGCTTCTTCAAGATTTTTAGGAAGCATCTCCGTCGGTATGCTTATATCAAGCATATCATCATACCAAAGTACATCTTTAACATGGTCGATACCCTCAATCTTTTTCTCAAGTGCTGCCGCCTGTTTATTCGACATATCCTCAACAACTATCATAGAAAAAGCACCCATTCCAAATTCATCAACAAGTGTATCCTGACCCGATACTGTTTCAAGAGTATTCGGAAGATAAGATAATACATCGTAGTTTACTCGTGTGCTTACATATCCAATCACAGATGGAACAAGCAACACACACGCAATAAGCAGGATTATGTTCTTATGTCTTGTAATCCATTTTCCTAACATTTTTTCTCGTCCTTTCTTTATCCTGTCCGACTAACAGCAAACAAAACAGCATACCGAATCGAACATTAATTGACCAATTTTCATCATTAAGTGACCATCGGTCATTTCTATAATCCATATACTACAACAAAAATGACCAACAGTCAACATCAAATTTGACTATTGGTCATTTTTATCAAAAACACACAAAATTCACATATTTTATGGAATTATTATATCCATAACTCACAAAACAATCATATTTTGTAACAACAATACAAATATCAGACAATCATAATCTTCCATCAAGCTGCTAAAATACAGTTATCAAACAAAACAAACTTATTAACAACTTATCTAAATCTTTTTATCATCAATCTTTTTATCATTGCCAATAAAAGTAAATTGGAGTTTGACACCATAATAAATAATATTAATCGGTATTATGTCGTCGTCAGTACTTAAGGGTGGTATTCTCACCCTTTATGTACTGTTACGAACGACAGCATAGCGAAAGCGTACCGATGTTATTATTTATTATGAGGCAAACTCCTCATAATGTGGTTTATTTAGCAAGCAAAAGCATAATCTCATTACTTCTGTTTACAAACTCCGTCATCTCCTCTGCCTTAAGCGGATGGTTCGCAAGTACGGCAAGGTCATAGAGCTGTTTACAGAACATATCAACATTTTCTGCATCCTTATTATTAAGAATATACTGCACAAGTTTGTTTGATGAGTTGAGTACAAGTGTTGCAGAGTCTCCAAACATATCCATGTCCATTCCTGCTCCGCCTGCACTATACATCTTCATCATATCCTGCATACGGCGTGTCTCCTCTGAGAGTGTGAGCATTGATGAAACATTCTCATTTTTAAGTTTCTCTACTTTTACTTCAAGATTTTCTTTTCCGAGTGCTTTCTTAAAGATTTCGCTAAGTTCCTCGGTCTCTTTCTTGATAGTCTCCTCGTCCGCATCGTCCTTCATTGTATCATTAAGACCTGCATCTATACGCTTGAAGCTTACTTTTAAATCACCCTGCTCAAGCTGTGAAATAAATGCCTGGTCAATATTATGACTCAATATAACTGCATTTATATTCTGCTCCTTGAACATATTTACATACTGGCTCTGCTGCTGCATATCAGTTACATAGTAAACTGTCGTTGGTTCTTCCTCGTTTTCACCGTTTTTATTTTCTGATGCATCTGTGTTTTCCGTATTTTCAGCAGTATTTTCCTTTGTATCTCCGTCTTTTTCTTTGACTGCATCAACATATTCAGGAAGCGTGATATATTTATCATTTAAATCCTTAAAGATGATATAATCTGACATCTTTTCTCTGAACTTACTGTCTTTTAAGCATCCGTATTTGATGAATGGGCTTATATCTTCCCAGTATTTCTCATAATTTTCTTTGTCTACTTTATACATTCCTGAAAGCTTGTCGGCAACTTTCTTTGTAATGTAATCAGAAATCTTCTTTACAAAACCGTCATTTTGCAATGCACTTCTTGAAACATTGAGTGGAAGGTCAGGACAGTCGATAACACCCTTAAGAAGCATCAGGAACTCTGGAATAACTTCCTTGATATTATCAGCGATAAATACCTGATTATTGTAGAGTTTAATAACACCCTCAAGATTGTCATACTCCGTATTTACCTTAGGGAAGTATAAGATACCTTTAAGGTTGAACGGATAATCCATATTCAAATGAATCCAGAAAAGAGGCTCCTTGTAGTCATTAAAGACTGATCTATAAAATTCCTTGTATTCATCATCTGTGCAATCATTAGGATGTTTCATCCAAAGCGGAGTTGTCGTGCTGATAGAAACAGGTCTTTTATTTATCTTCACTTTTTCTTTGCGTGGTGATACCTCGACAACTTCTTTTTCTCCGTTCTCATTTTCTCTTTCCTCTGTCTTTGCTTCCTCGACAATGTTTTCAACTACAACATCATCTTCACGGAGTTCTTCCTTATCTATAGTCTCATACTCCTGCTCGGCTCCCTCTTTTGAAAGGAATATCTCTACAGGCATAAATGAACAGTATTTTGTAAGAACTTCTCTTACACGGTACTCATTTGCAAATTCTAAGCTGTCCTCTGAAAGGTAAAGTGTGATAGTTGTACCTATCTCTTTTTTGTCTCCCTCTGACATTTCAAAGTTGATTCCACCCTCTGACTCCCAGCGTACAGGTGTTGCTCCCTCTTTCCATGACAATGTGTCGATAGTAACTCTGTCGGCTACCATAAATGCTGAATAAAAACCAAGTCCAAAGTGTCCTATTATCTGCTCCTCATTTGCCTTGTCCTTATATTTTTCAAGGAAGTCAGTAGCACCTGAAAATGCGACCTGATTTATGTACTCGTCAACCTCATCTTCAGTCATGCCAAGACCGGTATCAGTGAATGAAAGACTCTTTCCTTCAGTATCAACAACAACCTGAATACTTGGCTTGTAATCATCAGGAAGTGTGTACTCTCCCATAATATCAAGCTTTTTAAGCTTTGTAATCGCATCACATCCGTTTGATACAAGCTCACGGATAAATATATCATGGTCTGAATAAAGCCATTTCTTTATAATAGGAAACATATTTTCTGATTCAATTGATAAACTGCCTTTTCTGCTCTGCATAATAAAATCTCTCCTTTACTTTTATATTCACTATAATCAGCCCTTTTCCACAGGACTTTTATCTACGATTTATTTCGTCAGCAATCATTGTCATTGACTGCTAACAGCTTTCACAAAGAGTATAATAATACGATATTAAAAAAATGTCAAGAAAAAATTAGCACTCTTTTGAAAAGAGTGCTAATTTATGTTTTTCTGATTAAAGACGGCTTGTTCCCCGCCTGATTATTACCCTATGCAATATAAGCATAAAATTTTCCTGATTGTCTTAAAATAGCGTTGTAACTTCTCCTACAACTTTTTCTCCACAATTCCCCTTAGAATCATATGCAGTAACCGCATACTCGTAAGTAGTACCTGAATTTGCAAAAATATCGTTGTAAGACTGTGCCGTATTTGTGTTGAGCATTGCTATATAAGTCCATGTCTTAGTGCCTTTAACTCGTCTATAAACATTACAGTAAGATGTATATGAATTTGCCATCCAGCTTATCTTTACACCATCCATTGTTGCCTGAAGTCCAGTTATCGCTGCCATTGAATTTTTAGAATATACTGTAAGTTTCTTTTTCCGGCTTCCTACCGTAAATTGAAGCTTTGCGTTAAACACCTGATTTTCCTTAAATTTAACAAGCCATTTATCATATGATATGGCACCGCTCTTGGCATTCACCTTAAGTTTCTTTGTTTTCCATGTTGGAAATATCTTTGCAACAACATTCATATTTTTTACTGCAGTTCGGTTTATCTTGCTTATATCTGTATATCCGTCCTGGCTTACAAGTTTTATTTTAACTTTGGTTGACGGTTTCTTTACATATCCGAGTACATAACATATATTGTTTGCCGCATCTCTTCCAAGTTCATTATACGCAAGCTGTGTATAATGTATTGTACTGTGTATTTGATTTAATGATGTAGGCAGTTTCAATGATTTACTTCTTGTCTTATTATATGAAGTATATTTCGCATTGGTTTTATACTTATTTTTGAAATAACTTTTTACTGTATTATCCGTAAGCCACACTTCTGACAACTGGCTTGCGAGAAAAATGTCCTTATATGCCGCTTTACCTGAATTACACATATAATACTGTGCTTTTCTAGGACCTGTCAGCTCAAGGTCAGCAAGTGATGTCGGTTTTCTGTGCGATCTTACCATAAGTATTCCGCCAAACTCAAGTTTCTTATTTACATACTTATAATCTTTTGCACTGTTTCCCTTAAGCTGTTTCTTTAATGCTCTGTGCATTTTCATATAATATGTGAGATATTTTCCGGCTTTCATCTTAAAATCCTGTTCTCCCTGAAGCCAGAAATATCCTTTATGGCTGAGCTTATAATGTCCGGCTTTTATCTCATTATTAAGGGTACGCTCACAGGCTTTATAAAGTGCTACAGCCTGCCAGAAATTATTATCTTTTCCCGCTTTCGGCTGCCATGTAGTAATAGAACTTCCGCCATGTGCCGCATTTACAACCCATACTTTTTCCTTTAATTTATTTGTCCACTGGTTTGCCAACGCACTGTCAATACCTGATTTTGCCTTTGCCCCGCTTGCAGAAGTAAGATTATTTGTCCTGCACCACTCATAATCCGAACTGTTATCGGTAAGAGATTTTGGAACAAACTTCGATGCATTTGCGACTGAAAGTGCCGGTGATGTTTTACTCCAATTTGCAACTCTTTTATAATGAGAACGACATGACGGACCATATGTATTATAAACTTTTCCTGCACTGTTTAATATGGCATTATTTGTATATTCTGCATTCGTTTTATCATCACTATGGCTTCCCTCCATATTACTCTGACCTATAAGTAACAAAAGACTTATCTTTGCCGGCCTGACTAATACTCCATAAGTTGTTCCATCCTTAAGCTCAACTACAGCTTTTCCACAACCTACCGCAAATATCTTTTTATGGTTGCTGTTTGCCACACTAACAATCTTTCTGTCTTTTTTTCCTGTTGTAACATTAGTCGATACAACATTTTCTGTAGCTATTCTTCTTATCTCTTTATTAAAGGTATGCCTGTCATCATATTTTAATGTAATTTTCTTTTTTGTCTTGGCATAACTCACTAATGGAGGAAGTGTTGTGTTCTCCGGTTCTGCCGTCGGTTCCGGACTCGCTGTATTCTCCGGATTTTCAGTTTCCGAAGGTTTCTCCGTCTGTACCTCTATATCATTATCGGTATCTGCTGATGCCTTTTGGTTATTCAGGCTATATCCTGCCACTCCGAATAACATACATATTGCTGCTATTAAAATAATCTGTTTTTTTAATTTCATAATAATATTTAATCCCTATCCCTTTATTTCTTAATTATCATAAATACTGAGGCTGAAATAATATTATCAGCCTCAGCTTGAGTTTAATCTTAGTATATATTTATGTCATTTTTATGCAAATCATATAACTTTATTTTGCCACTATGTTTTAGTGTTTGCCCCTTGCGGTACAAACACTAAAGATTACAGCCTGTCTTAAATGCATCTTCGATGCATGAGGCTGTAATCTGACAAAAATTTAATTCTTTGGCGTATAGCCTGACAGCAAGTGTCAGGCTTACGATTTTACTTTGCCACTATGTTTACAATTCTTCCCGGTACATAAATTTCTTTGATGATGTTCTTTCCGTCAAGTCTGTCGCCAAGTGCTTCTTTTGCTCTCGCAAGTACATCGTCTTTGGCATCGTCTTTTCCAATTGAAAGTGTTACTTTTGTCTTTCCGTTTATCTGAACGGCTATCTCTACAGTTGACTCTACGGTCTTTGCTTCTTCATACTCAGGCCATGACTGCTCGTAAAGTCTGCCCTCACCGCCTATTATCTCCCATATTTCTTCTGTGATATGAGGTGCTACAGGATTGAGAAGTGTAATGAGCGTCTTGTACTCGCCAAGTGTGATACTGTTTTTCTTATAAAAATCATTTATAAGTGCCATCATTGCGGCTATAGCAGTATTGTACTTGAGGTTTTCAAAGTCACTGCTTACTTTCTTTATCGTCTGGTGCATTTTTGTCTCAAGGTCTTTTGAATAACCGTCATTGTCTTTGTCAAGTATCGTCTGAAGTTTCCATACTCTGTCGAGGAAACGGCGGCATCCTTTTACACCGTCATCTGACCAAGATGCACTGAGGTCAAATGCTCCGATGAACATCTCGTAAGTACGAAGTGTATCTGCTCCGTATTCTTTTACAATATCGTCAGGATTGATTACATTTCCGCGTGATTTACTCATCTTCTCGCCGTTTTCACCGAGAATCATGCCGTGTGATGTTCTCTTCTGGTATGGTTCAGGAGTAGGCACAACACCCTCATCATAGAGGAATTTATGCCAGAAACGTGAGTAGAGAAGATGGAGTGTAGTATGCTCCATACCACCGTTGTACCAGTCAACAGGAAGCCAGTATTTAAGTGCCTCAGTACTTGCAAGTGCCTCTGTATTTGTCGGGTCAGTATATCTCAAGAAGTACCATGATGAACCCGCCCACTGTGGCATCGTGTCTGTCTCCCTCTTTGCAGGACCTCCACAGCAAGGGCAGGTTGTATTCACCCAGTCTGTCATTGCCGCAAGCGGTGACTCTCCATTGTCAGTAGGCATATAGCTGTCTACCTCAGGAAGTAAGAGAGGAAGTTCACTCTCGTCAAGAGGTACATATCCGCATTTATCACAATGTACGATTGGAATAGGCTCGCCCCAGTATCTCTGTCTTGAGAATACCCAGTCACGGAGTTTATAATTTACTTTGCGGTTACCAATCTTTTTCTCTGTAAGGAAATCTTTTACTTTCTCCTTAGCTTCTTCTACTGTAAGCCCTGTAAGGAAACCTGAATTTATCATCTTTCCTGTTGCCACATCAGTAAATGCAGCCGCATCTATATCAACAGGTCCCTCACTTCCCTCAACAACCTGAATCATAGGAAGTGAGAATTTCTTTGCAAATTCCCAGTCACGATCATCATGTGCAGGAACTGCCATGATAGCACCTGTTCCGTATGTCATAAGTACATAATCAGAAATCCAGATAGGAATTTCCGTATCATTTATAGGATTTATAGCCGTAAGTCCGTCAAGAACAACACCTGTCTTGTCTTTTGCAAGTTCTGTACGCTCAAAGTCAGACTTTCTTGATGCCATCTCTCTGTATTCCACAATGGCATCCCAGTTTTTAATCTTATCCTTATACTTGTCAATAATAGGATGCTCAGGTGAAACTACCATGTAAGTTGCACCAAAGAGTGTGTCAGGTCTTGTAGTATAAACACGAAGTTTATCCTCTTTATCTTTAATTCTGAAATCAACCTCCGCACCCTCTGAACGACCAATCCAGTTCCTCTGTGAAGTCTTTACTCGCTCGATATAATCTACATCGTTAAGTCCCTCTAAGAGTTTGTCAGCATAATTTGTAATCTTAAGCATCCACTCACTCTTAACCTTGCGGACTACAGGCGAACCACATCTCTCGCATACACCGTTTACAACTTCCTCATTTGCAAGTCCTACCTTACATGATGTACACCAGTTGATAGGCATTTCTTTTTTATATGCAAGTCCTGCATTAAAGAGTTTGAGGAAAATCCACTGTGTCCATTTGTAATAATCAGGGTCAGTCGTATTTATCTCTCTGTCCCAGTCAAAAGAATAACCGAGTGAATGAAGCTGCTCTTTAAATCTTGCAACATTCTTCTTAGTAACCTCTTTTGGATGAACTTTATTCTTGATAGCATAGTTTTCAGTAGGAAGACCAAATGCATCCCATCCCATAGGATATAATACATTGTATCCCTGCATCCTGCGTTTTCTTGCTACTATATCAAGAGCAGTATATGGACGAGGATGCCCTACATGAAGTCCCTGTCCTGACGGATAAGGAAATTCTACAAGTGCATAAAACTTTGGCTTTGTATAATCATTTTCTGTCTTAAAAGCCTTTTCGTCGTCCCATATCTTCTGCCATTTTTTCTCCACCGTATGGTGGTTATACATCTCTGCCATTTTATCCTCCATTTCTATTTCATGTACTTTCGGAATCATACTACAAAAGTAAAAATATAAACATAGCCATACTGCACACACAACCAATAACTGCACCTGCGATAACATCTTTAGGAAAATGTACTCCCGTGATAACCCTGATAATTGCAAGTAACAGTCCCATTATAAGAATTATTGTTCCTAATATCTTATTTATAACCCATATCGAACCGCCTATGACAAATATCGAGAACACATGACGGCTCGGAAAAGAAAGACCTTTTGTATCTTTCTTTATAAGAGGTTTAAAACCGTACAGTTCATATGGTCTTTTTGCATTTATCTTTTCCCTGAACTTGCTCAGCAAAACAAAGAACAGTGCCGGAACCAGGATAAGTCCTGCGACAAGTTTATATTCCCTGCTTACGACAAGCCAGCCTATCTCGACAAAATATAAAAGTGCAGTAAGAACCGTAAGTATCTTTCCAAATATATCTATAACTACCGGGACTGCTCTTTTTCTGCCAAGCAGTCCTATTATCTTTTCATATGTCTCTTTTTTCAAAACACCCTCCGGACTCATACTCATATAACAATCTTAATCATCATTGCTGCTCACACACTGCGATGTGACATTAGCCATATAACATTTAACTGCCATTACTGTTCACACACTGCGATACGACTATCATCATTATAACAACTGCAAATTGTTACCAGAGTAATATCATGCTTACTGTTCCTGCTCCGATTTTGCAATTTCAAGACTGAGTTCCTCAAGCTGCTTGTCATCGACAACATTAGGGGCATCTGTCATAAGACATGACGCATCCTTAATCTTAGGGAATGCAATAACATCTCTGATGCTGTCCTCGTGTGCCATTATCATGACAAGTCTGTCAAGACCATAGGCAAGTCCTGCGTGTGGCGGTACTCCGTACTTAAACGCATCGAGAAGGAAACCGAACTGCTCATGTGCTTTCTCATCAGTAAATCCAAGTGCACGAAGCATCTTCTCCTGAACATCATCCTGATGGATACGGATGGAACCTCCACCAATCTCTGTTCCGTTAAGAACTATGTCATATGCTCTCGCACGAACTTTTTCAGGATTTGACTCAAGGTACTGAATATCATCCTCGAACGGCATAGTGAACGGATGGTGCATTGCAAGGTATCTTCCCTGTTCTTCTGAATACTCAAACTCAGGGAACTCTGTAACCCAGAGGAATTTATAAACATTCTTATCAAGAAGGTCAAGATTTTTTGCAATCTCAAGTCTTAAGTTTCCGAGTACATCCCATACTATCTTATTCTTGTCGGCTGCAAACAAGAGAAGGTCACCTGGTTCACCCTCCATCGCATCAACAAGAGCCTTAAGCTCATCATCAGTCATAAATTTAGCAAATGATGACTTGTATGTTCCATCCTCATTTATTGCAAGGTATGCAAGACCTTTTGCACCGAAGTCCTTTGCAAACTTAACAAGTGCATCAATCTTCTTACGAGGCATACCGCCCTGTCCCTTTGCATTGATACCACGGACTGAACCGCCGTTTTCAAGTGCTCCGGTAAATACGCCAAAACCGCATCCCTTAACTACTTCTGAAACATCCTTTAGCTCCATTCCGAAGCGGAGGTCAGGCTTGTCTGAACCAAATCTGTCCATTGCCTCCTGCCATGTCATTCTCTGAATAGGAAGTTCTATATCAACATCAAGGATTTCCTTGAAAAGTTTCTGTAAAAGTCTTTCATTTACATCCATCACATCGTCTTCATCGACAAATGAAAGCTCCATGTCAACCTGTGTAAACTCAGGCTGTCTGTCTGCTCTAAGGTCCTCATCCCTGAAACATCTTGCAAGCTGGAAATATCTGTCATAGCCTGAGCACATAAGAAGCTGCTTAAAAAGCTGTGGTGACTGTGGCAGTGCATAAAATGTCCCCGGATGCACACGGCTTGGCACAAGATAATCTCTTGCACCCTCAGGTGTAGACTTTGTGAGCATAGGTGTCTCTATCTCTAAAAATCCCTCATCGGCAAGAAACTGACGAATCAATGTTGCAACCTTACTTCTCATAATGAGATTTTTCTGAAGATCAGGTCTTCTAAGGTCGAGATAACGGTATTTTAATCTGAGTTCCTCTTTTGTCTTGCTGTCCGCTTCGATAGGGAACGGTGGTGTATCTGACTCAGAAAGAACACGCAGTTCTTCTGCACGAAGCTCGATGGCACCTGTGGCAAGATTTTCATTAACCGCACCTGAACGTGCCGTAACCTTACCTTTAACAGCTATGACAAACTCACTTCTAAGTTTCTCTGCCTTTGCAAAATCTGCTTTATTTATCTCTCCATCTTCAAAGATAACCTGTAATATTCCTGAACGGTCACGCATATCAACAAAGATGATACCACCTTTATTTCTCTGCTTCTGAACCCATCCCATCATAGTGACTTCTTCACCAATATTTTTTTCACTTAACTCGGCACATCTGCAAGTACGCTTCATGCCTCTCATTGATTCAGCCATTTTGTCTTGTCCTCCAATATCTGTAACTCTTAATTGTCTAATAAAACTCTCTAATCTAGCAGTATAACAGATTTTTTACTGTTTGTGAAGTGGCGAGAAATGGATTTTTTAATACTGCAAATGAGGTGCCAAAATCCTCACACGAAACTTTTCACTTACGATGTTTTCGTTTCCGAAAACATCTACCGTCCATCTATCAACACCTCTTTACCTTTAAACGCAAAGCCGTAATGATGTATATTTTCTGCTTTCACTCCCCGTTTGATTAGCTCTGCGTCATAGTTTTTTTCTTCTATCTGCTTTAATGCTGCGGCAACTGTTTCTTCTAGTGAGTTTTCTTTTCTCTGATTTATCACTTTAAATTCGATTACGATGCCCGGATATTTTTCATTATTTTTGTCTATCGGCTCAAGCATTATGTCATATCGTCCAAATCCGCTTTCTCTGTTTGATGCTATGATATAGTTTTGTGTCTGGTCTACCATAAGACCCAGTACAAAACCATGGTAGAAATTTTCAGGTGCTTTCTTGTCTGATGTATGTTTTCCTGAGTCAAATGAACTGAATGTATTTAATGCAACCTCATTCATGTACTCATTCATGCTTTCTATATCTCCGTTTATAAGTGCTTTTATAAATTCATTTGTTTCCATTTTTGCAGGACTAAACCATCTGAGTATCATATTTTCAAACATAAGTTTTATTTCAAAGTTTGTGAGTGCAAGATTATACATAACTGCTTTTGTTCTATCTCCTGTTAGTGCATCTGATGATATTACTTTAAGATAGCCACTCGCAAGCATAAGACTCCACACTGCATCTTCTGAATAATCAAGTTCTGAAAATACTATCTGCTCATCTATCGGTACAGCTATCGTTTCTCCTTTAAGAAGCATTTCCATCATCATTTTTATATATGAACTGCCTGTTTTCACTAGACTATTTATGAGTCCGTTTGAACTTGAGTCTGCCCAATAGGTTTTAAATCTCTTAAATTTCAAAAAATTTATTATCGACCACGGATTATAAATGTCTCTTTTATCTCCAAATGTAAAGCCATCATACCATTTCTTTACTTCTTCTTTTTTGTCAGAAAGTTCCTGTTCATCAAGTGCATTAAATACTTCTTCCTCCGTAAAACCAAAGGCTGTCTCGTATTGGTTTGATGTTGTTGTAACTACTACAAGATTGTTGAGGTCAGAGAAAATGCTTTCTTTGGATACCCTTGTAATTCCCGTCATTATCGCTCTTTCCAGATAAGGATTTGTCTTAAAAGTAGAATTAAAAAGACTTCTCGTAAATCCTACAAGTTCCTCCCAATATCCGTTTACATAAGCCTCCTGCATTGGTGTATCATATTCATCAAGAAGAATGATTACTTTCTTACCAAAATGCCTGCATAACATTGAAGAAAGGTCTTTGATTGCTCTGCATACGATTTCATTTGACATCTCCTTACTAACATCCGTATCTTTTGAATAATTATCAAACTTATCAAAAATTCCCTTCTCAGCGTCAGTTAATACATTACTCCTAATAAGGTATGAATGTTGTTTATATGCCTCATTTATAATTGATATTATGTCATTTTTAGTATCTTTAAAATTATTCTTCTTTATTTCCGCAAAACTTAAAAATATTACCGGATATGTTCCCTGTAATTCACGATATTTTTCATCTTTCCATATATCAAGTCCTTCAAATAAATCCCCTCTATTTTTATACTCATTTGAGAAAAAGCATTTAATCATGTCCATGTTCAATGTTTTTCCAAATCGGCGTGGACGGGTTATAAGCGTTACTGAATCATCGCTATCCCACCATTCCCTTATAAATAGTGTTTTATCTACATAAAAATTGTCTTTTTCCCGTATTGATTCAAAACTCTGTTTTCCTATTGCTACAACTTTTGCCATATGCCCCCTCCTTACCAGAACATTGCTCTACGAACACCAATAATTGTCGTTTGAATAAATTTGCTGCATACCGTCCATCTATTTGTTTTGTCTATCAGCTCAAGCATTATGTTATCCCACGAATCTTCCACATAATAAAATACTTCACCTCAAAAAACTTCATTATATATAACTTTTAATACATAGTAACATACTGCTTTTTTTGATGCAATAACACTCTTACAATAAATCATATTTGCCGGATTAGAGAATAAAGAGTCGCTTGCGACTCTTTCTCGCTTGAGCGGAATGCGTAGCATTATTTCTTTTCCGCGAAATGTGCATCCTCACTGAGTTTTTTGTGCTATGAAAAACGAGAAGTTTCCTATAACATAAAAAAGCCCATTTGATCTACAAATGAGCAAAAACTTTTTTAAAACAATAACACTTCTTTCTCAAACATACCCAGCGTTTCCATTTGCAATCCATCTGCCATCTCCTGAAGTCTTTTTGTCTCCGGAAAATCATCGGCATGGAATACACGCTGAAACGCAAGAAATACTTCCATATCATAGTCCTCTACTTCATCTATCATTATTGCCATTGCCGTTTTAGGGTCAAATGCCTTTCTATAACTTCTGTCTGTTATAAGAGCCGAAAATACATCACAGGTTCTAAGTATCCTAGACATTTCAGGGATATTTTTTCCCTTAAGACCATCTGGATACCCGGAGCCATCATAATTCTCATGGTGATGATATACTGCTTCTATTATATTTTCAGGGTAATCTTCACCTTTTAATATATCTCTGCTGTATGTCGAGTGCATCCTCACATACTTCATTTTCTCAATAACAAGTGTATCATCCTTTTCATCAGAATACACATATCTGTTTACCCTTAACTTCCCTATATCATGCAAGACTCCTGCAACTGCAATATCATCACGGAATTGTTTGTCTTTTCCCAGTTCTTTTGAAATAAGAACGGCCATATTGCTCACCTCAAGTGCATGGTGCATTTCTGAGCAGACTGTTTCTTTTATCTGTTTAGGAATTTTTTTATTCTCCAAAATCCTATCAAAATAGTTTTCCATAGTAATCTTCATTTCTGCACACATTTTTTTTGTATATCAAGTTTGTGTCAAGTGTGCACAGACACAAATCTTGTGTGTAAAAAATTAGATTTTTCACACTAAAACTCCATTTAGTTTCTTGTCATTATGATATTTATTATCTAAACCTCAATTACTCCTCTGAAAATAACTGCCTTTTTCTTTCTATCATCTCATCAACCCTCGATATATAAGATGTAATATCCTTAACATTCTCGCAACGCTTTACTTTCTCATCGGCAAGCATTTTCTTAGTGCTCGCTCCTGCTCCCGCTGCAAGTATTCCCTGCTTTTCTTCCATTATAAGAATATTGTATATACACTCTTTTCCTTTTCTCGCATATCCGATATTTTCCTGACCGCTGCTGCCAAAGTGTCCTGCCGAGTTTTTCTGGCGGTACATATAGTAAGGTTCATATCCCTCACTCTTTGCAAATTTCTGGCCTATATCGAGCATCTTTTCCATAACAGCCGCCTTGTCATTTTCAGATAATATTCCATCTGCCTTGCCGCTGTTTTTCTTTTCTTCTTCATCAAGTACACTGCGAAGCCTTGAAGCCCTTTTTACGACAAGTGAATGTATAGTCAGACTGTCAGGATTTAATTCTTTTATCCGGTGCAGGGTATCTCTGAAATCATCTTCATTCTCCCCCGGAAGCCCGATTATGAGATCCATGTTTATGTTGTCAAATCCAACCTGTCTGGCAAGCTTAAAAGCTTCTATTGTCTGCTCCACCGTATGTTTTCTTCCAATAAGGTCTAATGTCTTTTGCTGCATCGTCTGTGGGTTTACTGATATTCTTCTGACACCATGATTATACATTACTTCAAGTTTTTCTCTTGTAATGCTGTCAGGTCTGCCTGCCTCTATCGTAAATTCATATCCAAGTTCCATAGGAAAGTTTTCTTTTATGCAACCTATAAGTCTGTCTAGCTGCATTGCCGTGAGCGTGGTCGGTGTTCCGCCGCCAACATATATACTTGTCACATTTTTATTTTTATAAATGTTCGCAAGATACTTTATCTCTCTTTCTAACGCATCAAGATATTTTTCCGCAAGATGACCGAATTTTTCATATGGATATGATGTAAATGAACAGTAAAGACAAGTAGTAGGACAGAACGGGATACCTATATAGAGACTGTAACCGGTTTTGTAATCACATTTTTCAAGAATTTCTGCTTCCTTTTTTGCAATTTCAAGACCAAGCTCAATTTTTTCCTCACTACAGCAGTAAGTATCTCTAAGTTCTTTTCTTACTTCATCCTCCATTTTTCCAGACAATAGCTCATTCATGGCTATCTTTGCAGGTCTTACCCCTGTCATTGTCCCCCATAAAGGTATTACTCTCTTTAATAAGTGACCGTCTGATATATCATTGAGTTTTTCAGCCGGTATATCTCTAAGCTGCTCAAAAATGAGCTTTTTCAATACATTTTTATAATATGTTCTGTACGGATGTGTCGTCTTATCTTTATTTTTATGCCAGTCTTTTTCACCTGTTACCTCTTCCGTTTTCTTTAAGTCGTAATCTCCACAGATAACTTCTACAGCTATCTGTTTCATTGAAAGACTGATATTTACCGTGAGTAAAACATCATCCGCAAACTCATACTCACTTCTTTCCTCACCGCAGATAACCACAACACTTCTCTGTCCCGGAAAAAAACTGTTTACAAGAGCCTGTATCTCATAGTCAAAATCACGCTCTGACAAATTTATCTCTATCATAATAACACCCTATTCCACGGCAAAAGGATTGAGCATCTTCTCATCCTTAATATTTGTCATCATTCCATGTCCCGTATAAACTCTTACATAATCAGGAAGTACAAAAAGTTTCTCTCTTATAGAACGCACTATCTCACCCATGCTTCCTCCCGGAAAATCTGTTCTTCCGACCGACTGCTGAAAAAGAGTATCTCCTGAGAACAATATTCCACTACCTGTAAAGTAGTAACACATTCCGCCTTTTGTATGACCCGGTGTCAGCAGACATCTTACTTTCTCTCCAAGTAATTCTATCTCCTGACCGTCATTTAAAAACTCATCAGCTTTTACCGTATATCCGCCGCCAAACTGTGATGAGAGGTTTATATCAGGATTTTCGAGTGTTTCTTTTTCCGCTGCTGCGGCATAAACCTTTATGCCATATCTGTTTCTTATCTCATCGACTGCACCGATATGGTCAAAATGACCATGTGTAAGAAGTATCGCAACCGGTTTTAACTCTTTCTTTTCTATAAAGTCTGCTATCTTCCCTGCTTCTTCGCCAGGGTCAACGATAACACATTCTCTTGTATCTGTATTACTCAAAAAATAACAGTTTGTCTGAACCGGTCCTACAACCTTAAAATCACATTTTAACTGACTCATCATTATCTCCATTCCACTTATAAAATATATTTCCAAAGCTGCGGCCGTCTGCCACACCCTGAAATAAGCAGTACATATCAAAAAACTTGATACAATCCGCTACGCCTGTGTTCTCTGTATATCTTTTATTCCTTCTATCTGTCTTATCTTCTTTGTAACTTCATGTAACGCTTCAACTCCGCAGATTGCAAAACCTACATTTATCGTTGCTATTCCCTGTTTGCTCGTTCTTATGTTCATCGACTTTACATCTATCTTCAACTCAGTAAATACTTTTGTTATCTCCAGTAAAAGTCCCATTCTGTCATTTGCATAGATGATTATCTCAGCATCATAAAGCTCATTGTCCTTGCCCTCAGGACTTACCTGCCATTCTGCTTCTATTATACGATGCCTGTCCGCCTCTGAAAGATTCATCATATTTATACAGTCAGTTCTGTGTATCGAAACACCTCGTCCTCTTGTGACAAATCCGATTATCTCATCACCCGGAACCGGATTGCAGCACTTAGAGAATCTTACTGATACATCATCTATTCCCGCAACAACTATACCATTTTTAGAACGAACCGATGCCGCTTTATTTTGCTGTGCTCCAGCAGTTGCCGTACTTCCATTTACAGCTTCCAGTATATCCTTATCAGTAGGTGATGTAGGATTTTTCTTTCTGTAATCACTCTGAAGCTTGTTTATAACCTGACCTTCCTTTAAACCACCATGTCCTACCGCTGCAAGAACTGAATCCCAATCCTTAAATCCATATTTCTTCTTACAGGTATCTGTATATTCAGGTTTTATAAGCTCATACAGGTTTATTCCCTGTGCTTTACAGTAATTTGCAAGCAGCTCTTTCCCTTTTATTATATTTTCTTCTTTGTACTGCGAGCGGAACCACTGATTTATCTTATTTTTAGCCTGTGTACTCTTTACAATAGAGAGCCAGTCACGACTTGGTCCTCTTGAGTTTTGCGAAGTGATTATCTCCACTCTGTCACCATTTTGTAATTTATACTCAATAGGCACAAGATTTCCATTTACCCTTGCACCAACCATCTTGTTTCCTACAGCACTGTGAACCGCATACGCAAAATCAATAGGTGTAGAATCTGCCGGAAGATTTTTAACATCACCATCTTTGGTAAAACAGTAAACATGGTCTGAGAAAAGATCCAGGTCACTCTTTAAAAGACTTAAAAATTCCTTATTGTCAGACATATCTCTCTGCCACTCAAGAATTCTTCTGAGCCATGCGAGTTTTTCCTCCTCGCTGTCGGCAGTATTGTGTCCGTACTGGTTTTCCTTATATTTCCAATGTGCAGCAATACCGTACTCAGCAGTTCTATGCATCTCATAGGTTCTTATCTGTATCTCAAAAGGCTGACCCTGCGGTCCTATAAGAGTTGTATGAAGTGACTGATAATTATTTGGTTTCGGCATAGCTATATAATCTTTAAAATGCCCTGGAATAGGCTTATATATCTCATGTATGACACCAAGAGCCGTATAACATTCCCTCTCAGTATCTACGATTATCCTCACGGCAAAAAGGTCATATATCTGTTCAAGTTTTTTGTTCTGCGTTATCATCTTTTTGTAGATGCTGAAATAATGCTTTGCCCTGCCATCGATAGTTGCTTCTATACCGGCCTCTTTGATATGTTTATCTACCTCGGAAACTATCTGCTTGATAAATTCCTCTCTCCTGCCCCTGCCCTTATCTATCCTCTCAACAAGGTCATTATATACATCCGGCTCAAGATATTTGAAAGCAAGATCATCAAGTTCAACTTTAACTTTAGAAATACCAAGTCTGTCTGCGATAGGTGCATAGATATCGAGTGTCTCCCTTGATTTTTCCTTCTGCTTTTCAGGCGTCTGATATTGCATTGTTCTCTGATTGTGAAGTCTGTCTGCAAGTTTTATAAGGATAACTCTTATATCCTTTGCCATTGCAAGAAACATCTTTCTTAAGTTCTCTGCCTGAACTTCTACCTTGTCGGCAACATAGTTTAACTGTGTAAGCTTTGTAACTCCATCGACAAGAAGTGCAACCTCGTCACCAAACTCAGCCGCTATCTCCTCACTTGTCATAACCGTATCTTCAACAACATCGTGAAGCATACCTGCAACTATAGTCTCCTTATCAAGCTCCAGTTCGGCAAGTATGATACAGACACACACCGGATGGATGATATATGGCTCACCCGATTTTCTAAGCTGTCCGTCATGTGCTTTATATGCTATCTTATATGCTTTTTCAATCTGTGATATATCTCCTGACGGATGATATCTCTTTATCATGGCTATCAATTTGTCATAAAGAATCTGTGGATCCGTAAAATCTTCCGGTATCATACTGGTTTTTAATTCCCCATTATCTATCTTCAGCTCCATACTCTTTTTATCAGTCTTATCCATATGCTGCCTCCATCCTGTGTAATATAATTTAAACATTCACAAAGCATTTGATTTCTATTCCTGTGAATAACTCCATGCTGCCTTAATCTGCTTTATAATCCTTCCGGTACTCCACCGCTTCTTTGAATTGGCGATACTATTCGGATCATTTATAAGAAGCTTTCCTTTAGAATCAATTCCTTTTATTACTATAAAATGTCCCTGGGTCGTAAAATCCCCCGGTGACATACTGCATATCATAGGTCTTTTCTGTTTAAGTTCTGCTTTTATTGAAGCAGCATTTAACGAAACTTTCTTTACTGAAAGTTCAAAGTCCTTTGCCCCCTCCGTCATAAGTGTCCATGATGTTCCTGTATCATCATTATAATAATTATTATTTGAACAATATTCCGCTATATCCGCCGGTGTCATTGCCGTATCTTTTGTTATCCCTGCATAGACCATTGCAAGGCAGGTAGGACCACAGCCATTAACTGCAATCATCGAGTTCCCGTATTTTACATATCCCCATCTGGTATCCCACTGCTGTAATAAAGGTATCCCTTTTTTTAACTCATTTGCACTTATCCTTCCATTTGCTTCAATGTCCTTATCATGCTTAGGGTAGCCTGCCACAAACTCTATAGTTTCGTGATTTTTTATCGCAAGATTTAATAGTTCCTTAGGATATTTTGATATGTTCATAAGTATATCTTCAACACCGTCATATCTGCCCTTTAACCTCACAAGGCTGTTATATAGTTTTTCATACCCCTTTGGCACATTTGCAGGTACATCTGCTTCATCATCTGCCGGCTTTGCAGTCGCTTTCTTCTTTTTCACCTCAGATGTCTGTTTATTTTCTACTTTTGGTTCATAAGTCTGCTCCACCATTTTCGGAGTTTCCTTACTGCTCCTTTTTGAACTGCCATGTCCGCCTGTAAGTCCTCTTACTAAAGAAAAAACGCCAAATAAGGCAAAAAGCATAACTATAAGAAGCACAGCTCTAGCTATCATAACCTGCCTTCTTCTTTTTCTTCTTCGTATTCTTCTCTCTAGGTATCTTCTGTACTCTATCTCCTCACGCGTCACTCTATCAAAGCCCCTCTCTGGTTGTCTGTCACACCACGGATGTGAACATTAACCCTCACTTACTTACCCTACATATCAAATTCCATAAGCTTTGCCATAAGCTCATCAAATTCATCTGAAGTGATATTCTCATTCTCAAACTCATCTGTTATAAGTTCCTCTATCTCATCCCACTCATAGCGGCTCTTATTGTCAGCCAATTTATCAATCTCTTTATTCCACTTTCTATAAAAACTGCTCTTATCTTCCTTACCCATATATTTCCTCCGTATCCGTTTCGCTAATCAGACCTTTGTGAAACTGTCTTTATCCTTGATAAATTGCACAAATATAACAAATAATGTTTCACAATAACCTGTGTTTAGATAATAATACATTATACACCCATGTCCGTCAAATTTTCAAACCATTTCATTAAGATAAAACTTATTTTTTTGTAACATATGCTCCCCAAACTGCGAAATCGTCATTTTTTTGTACTTATCATTTCTATTTTCACCACAAAAATCACTTTGTGTATCATTTTTCTCACTGTACTCTGTCATCATACTTTTTCTTCCAAGGTGTATATTCCACTTTCCATTATTTTCTTCTATAAAATCATCTTCTATTTCGACATACATATTCTCTTCACACTCAGTTGTGAACATTTTAACAAAACTTTTTATATTGATTACCCTCGCCATAAGAAGCTCAAATGTCTGTCTTTTTAATATTTTTTGACCCCCTTTAACATTTCTTTCATCATTAAGGATTTTATCGACAAAATATGACTCATCAAATTTAAGCTTTGATATACCTTTTTTCTGCATATCACCTTTGCGGTATGAATATTCAAAAAGTGCATCAATATATTTTTCTGTACCGTCTCTCTCATCAAATATAACTGTCTCAACAGTCTCCGGATTATCTTCACATATATACATCACATACCCCGTGATTTTACCGGCTTTCACAAAAACAGCCAGCTCACCGCCACAGGCTTTCATCTCACGGTTTTTCTGTTCAAAATAAAACTCATCTCTCTTTACATAACAATCAAATATTTCTGACATTATCTTTTCAGACCTGATTATAAATTCCGACTTCTGTTTTTCTGACAATTCAGCATACCCGATAACCTCAATTTCATTTGATGACATTTCAGCATAAACAGCAGCTTTTATTTCATTTTGTGTTATTTTGTCATACCCTGCCGCCAACAATTTATTATCAATATTTTTTCTTTCACCATTCCTCGAAACAATCTCAAATGAATTTACCGTATAAACATTAGTAAAATCATATGGGAGATAGATTTTTTCATCAGCCGGCATCAGATAAACAAACGGTGCATCCTTTTCATAAAGATATCTAAAACTCTCTCTTAAGAGTGCATCCATATATCCCCTGTGCCTGTATGCCTTGTCGGTACAAACTCCCACAATATAATATATTGTTTTTTCACTGCCGAAAAGCTGCATACGGTACGGATTCAGATGCAGCATACTCTCTTCACCGTAAATAATCGTCGTGCTCTCTTTCCATCTGTCTGAAAAATAAAACGATATATATTCTGTGCTGTCATCAAAATTATTTTCCCACAACCTCCTGCATACTTCCTCCAGTTTTTTTGTACGCTCACAAGGCTTTATAATTTTCACCTTGGCTTTATCATATCTACTCATGCTTTTTTCCAATCTCCCTGTTTACCATCATATCTAAAAGAATATTTCCAACCGGTCCCTGTCCTGCCTTACAATAGAACATATTTTTCACTCGTTCCCTGTCTTTTCTTCCGTAATCTCCACCGTTTTCAATGACTCCTTTTATCTGTTCAAAAAGTTCGTCAAAATTTTCCGCTTTCTCTCCCGGCGTTACATCCTCATATTCAAAATACATTTCCCTGTCTTTTTCAAGATAATGCTTATAATCATAGCAATAAAACAGTATAGGTCTGTCAAGCAGCAGATAATCAATATAAATACTTGAATAGTCTGTTATCAGTGCTTTTGATTCGATTGTAAGTATCTGTGTGTCTATATCCTCTCTTGTAATATCAATAATATGAGGATATTTTTCAAGTTTTTCAATTTCCTCCCTGTGATAAAAATGTTTCTTTATAACAAGATAATAATCTTTCCCTGCAAGGTATTTTTCAAGTTTATCCAGTTCAAAAATCTTTTCAATATGAATAGGTTCTTTTCCTTCATTTCTATGTGTCGGGCAATAAAGTATTATATTTTTACCCGGAAAATAAGGCTTCGGTTTTTTCTCATCAAAAAAAATATCACTTCGTGGCTGTCCCAGACATATTATCTGGTCTTTTCTTCTTCTAAACGCACTCTGATAAATAGGCACAAACATCTCACTTGTCGCAACAAAGTACATTTTTCCAAGCGGTATATAAATAAGACTGTCTCTTAACTTCTGTTTCGGACTGTCCCAGTTTTTTTCATATTTGTTGTCATAAACTACTTTTTTAAGCGGTACACCATGCCAAAGGTCGATTATTATCGCATTTCCGAGAAATGTATGTTCAAGGTCACTTATACCATTTGAGATAACTGCATATCCTGCACGAAGCTGAACTTTTCTTGCTTCTTTTGTTCCCCACAGGCAAGCCTCATATCCCATTTTTCTTATTTCATCAACAATAGTTTTGTCTTTTGTTATCCATACTGCCCTTATATCATCCCTGTCTGATGCCTCTATAAACAACTGTTTTGAGTTGTCTGCAAACCTCTCCCCAAGCCATGCTCCAAATACACACAGCTTGTAATCTCTGGGCATGAGCATTGTAAGAAACATAACAATATACTTAAATACCACTTTAACTGCTTTTAATACTTTTATCATCACTACCCCCAGATAACCTGCATTATTTTTCTTATAGTTCCATTTTTCCAGATGTGATTTTTCTTATAGAACATAATACGATACAATTTCGCTCTGCTGCCAAGAGAAGCATATCCGCTCATAAGCTCATATTCTTTACAATACTTTTCTGCAGCTAATTCTTCTCTGTATATCTCCACAAAAAATTTCACCTGATTTCTTGATGTTTCCATAGCTTCTTTATAACTTTTTCTGCCATTTGCAAGCCTTTTTAAAAGATATACCGGATTATTATTATTTTTAGCACCGACACTGTTGCCTGAATGCTGCCTGTAACTAAGCAGCGGCTTCTTTATAACTTCTATCTTTCCAAAAACCGATGCATATAATGCTGCAAGATAGTCGTGCATGATTATATATTCAGAAGACGCATATTCTGATATTCCGGCTATAAGTTTTTTGTTACACATCATCGTACATCCTGTCACATGATTTTGTATAAGTATCTGTGGCAGTTTTGAATCTGCATTTATATGTGACATTTCAAACATTGAATCTGCATTTATATTTCCGTTTTCATCAATAACTTCCACATCACCATGAACAAGCAGAGGAAAGTCTCTGCCATATCTTTCCTCTGCCTGTTTCATCTTATTAAATGTAATTTCTATCTTGTCCTTTTTCCAAATATCATCCTGATCGCAGAACATAACATAATCAGACTCTTTCGCATCATTTATCAAAAGAGCGAAATTATTTTTTGCGGAGCCGCTCGGTTTTTCATTTACTTTAAATATTACTTCCTGCTCAACTTCATCTGAAAACTTTTTAACTATCTCCGCCGTTTTGTCACTACTGCGGTCATCCCTTATGACAAGTCTCCATTCTGTATATGTCTGGTCTTTCAACGACTCAAGCTGTTCTCTTATATATTCCTGTCCATTATAGACAGCCATTATAATAGTAATCACAATAAATCAATTCTCCATTTCCACATATGTCCTTTATCATATGACTTCCACACCATGTTGTGCAGCGGGCAGCCACTTATGGTCTTTCCACGATAGAACCATATGCATCATAACCTGTTGTACGGTTTGCCCATTCCGTACTTAAAACCGGTTTGCCCTTAGATGTAAATCCTGTAACCCTGTAACCCGTAAACATTTCAACATGATATACACCTTTATATCTTCCGTTTTTTGCACCCGGCTTAAAAATAAGATCACCTGCTCTAAATTTCATCTTCTGTATCTGTCCCTCAGTCATTTTTCCACTTACTTTTTTGTGATGTATCATACACCACCTGCATATGTCAGCGGCAACAGGTGCATATGATCTGGCTCCAAAATAAGTTCCATACCTTGAGTAAGCACGCCATACAAGTGAACTGCAGTCATAATAACCTCTCTGCATTCTTTTTGGCTGACTATATGTTCCCTTTGCTATTGATTTTGCCTTTCTTATAACTCTATATGTCTTAGGAGTTACAACGGACACTGCACAGCCTACTTTTGCTCCTCCTATATTTGCAACTATGACTGATGTTCCAACTTTTCTCGCTTTTATCTTTCCTTTGCCATTTACCTTCACAACAGAAGATTTTAAAGATTTCCACTTAATTCCTTTTGATATTCCCTTTATTGATAACTTTGAACTTTTTCCTTTTATCAATACAAGATATGTCCTGTTTATTTTTACCTTAATAACATTAATATAAACATTAAAAGTTGCACCATATATTGTAAATGTAACTGTTGTTTTTCCAGGTTTATATGCCCATATAGAAACAACATTATTTTTTAACTTTGCTGAAACTGACATTGAGGAATTTGATGACTTATAATCAAAGTCGATATTTTGATTTTCTCCGTCTAAAGCAATGTCACTTTTCAACTTAAAATCAAATTTTGTATTGTAATCATATGAAGACATATATTTAGTCTGGCTTGAAGACACAAGCTCGACATTTGACATATCAGGATATACAAAAACACTAAATGTAAGTCTGTCATAATATGTAGACTCATCATATGTATTATCCTCACCGTTGTCTGTATCTTCAGCACTGTCAGATATTATTCCTGTTCCCTTGATTGTAATATCCGCATACACATCAACTTTTCCTGAAGAAAGTGCCTCATACTGTGCACCAAGATTTTCTATATCAGTGACTTTCATAATATTTTCATCACTGACACTCCACTTGACCGATTCGACATCACCTTTTTCACTTGTATAATTGACAAGTGTAAATACACCTGAGTCATGTATCGAAACATTATAATCCTTAATATTCTCAACATCAAACTCAATATTTTTTTCTTCCGCTGCCGCTTTCCTGTAACTTCCCACAAATGACAGCAGACTTACGCACATTACAAACGCCAAAAATATGCAAAGTCCTTTTTTGCTCTTATTATAAACTTCATCCACTTTGTTCTTCAATGATCTGTCCTCCTATAAACTGTCTATTATCTTATCTGCTACCTGCGAAGGAGTATATCCGTCAGTCTCTACCACTATATCCGCAGCCGCATTATATTTTGGTGCCCGCTCCTCCATAAGTTTTTTTATGTATGGTATATTCATATTGCCATTTAAAAGTGGTCTGTTGGTACTGTCTTTCACATGAGAATATATTGTCTCTGGTGTTGCCGTAAGAAGTACCACTTTACCTATTTTTTTCATCTTCTCCACATTTACTTCTCTCATCGCCATACCTCCACCGCATGAAACGATACACGGTTCAAGTTCGGCCAACTTATCTATAATGCCTGTTTCTGTTTTTCTGAAATATTCTTCTCCCTCGTCAGCAAAAATCTCTGCAATACTTTTTTTCTCCTGTTTTACAATCATTGCATCCGTATCGTTTTCCTTAACCCCAAGTTTTTTACTGAGAATCCTTGAAGTGCTCGTCTTACCGACCCCCATAAAACCGATCATAAAAATATGTTCCTTTAATCTGTTCATCTGTTCTCTCCCTTTGTCTTTATATTGTAGCCATGCGTTTGCGAAACTATCATAAATCTTGATTAAATTGTGCAGATATAACATATAGTGTTAGTCGGCATTTTTGTCGTCGTCAGCACTTTGTACTCTAAATGAATGCAATTTTCAAACTAAAAATAATGTATGCTTGCATACAATTATTTTTAATGAAAATTATATGAGTGAAACGAACAGCGAGAAAATTTTATTTTCGAGCTGTAGCATTCATTTATATGACAGCGTTTTTTGCTGATTTATGTACTGCTACGAACGACAACATAGCGAGAGCGTGCCGACGATATTATTTGTTATATCTGTGCAATTGACACAACATATAGTTAGTTTCGCAATTATCTAATCTTTTTATTTATAAGTCTGTAAATTAACAATAATAAAAATACCCTCATATCTCAACTTTGAAATATCAGGGACATATTATAAACTATATCTATTTTTATCTGCTCTTTCCAAAAATAAGTATATTTTAACTTTTATTTAGAAAATATTTCTCACCCCGGCTTTTAACTTACTTTCACCCGGTCAATAGTCGGTGTGACAGGATTTGAACCTGCGACCTTTGCGTCCCGAACGCAACGCTCTACCAAGCTGAGCCACACACCGTCATAACTGTTTATCAATCTTACCTCACAAACAACAATAGATATTATACCACTCTTTTTGCTGTTTGTGAAGTACTTTTTTTCAAGCGGACATTCCCCTGATGTAACACTGATGTAACAGTTCAGCCTTTTATTTATTAAATTCTGCTGCCTGCGTTCATATCATGATTAAACAATCTGTCCTCTGCAAGCTTCTCCCATTTTGTACCAGGCATTCCATAGTTACAATATGGGTCTATCGCAATTCCTCCACGCGGTGTAAATTCACCCATCACTTCGATATATTTTGGCTGCATAAGTTTTATTAAATCTTTCATAATGATATTCATACAATCCTCATGAAAATCCCCGTGATTTCTAAAACTGAAAAGATAAAGCTTGAGCGATTTGCTCTCAACCATTCTCTTATCAGGTATATATGCAATCTTAATCTTTGCGAAATCAGGCTGTCCCGTAATCGGACAAAGACTTGTAAACTCTGAGCAGTTAAATTTAACATAATAATCATTTCCCGGATGCTTGTTTTCAAACGACTCTAGAACCTCCGGAGCATAATCATCCGGATATTTAGTTCCCTGATTTCCCAAAAGTGTAATACTTTCTTCCTGTTCTCTTGTACTCATTTCAAATCCTCCATTTTTTAATTTTCCAATGCCGGGTCTTTCACTCCGTTAAGTCTGAAAGCTTCTGCCCTGTCTATACAGGTTCCACATACTCCGCAAGGCTTGTCTCCGCCCTCATAGCAGCTCCATGTATATTTGTATGGCACATTAAGTTCGAGTCCTATCTTTACAACTTCCGCTTTTGTCAGCTTTACAAAGGGAGCTTCGACTCTAAGCTGGTTTCCACTTCCTATATAAATGGCATCATTTATGGCATTATTAAAACTTTCTGAACAGTCAGGATATGCGTTGCCTGCTGCATCATCAGCGTGAGCACCATAATAAATAACTCCGCAATCCTTTGATAATGCGATACTTGCCGCCGTTGACAAAAATAGTCCGTTTCTAAAAGGCACATATGTTGACACCGGCTTTCCGTCCGTCTTTTCAAGCTGTTTTGCATACGACTCTTTTGGTATGTCCACATCTGAATGTGATAAAAGTGAGCAGTCACTATACTCAAATATCTTTTCAAGGTCGAGTGATATATGCTCAACTCCGTAATATTCCACAATCTTGTTTGATGCCTCAATCTCCTTTGTATGTTTCTGTCCATACGATATAGACAATGCAATAACATTATCCTTGCCATATTTGTCGATTGCCATTCCTAGACAGGTTGTTGAATCAACACCACCGCTAAATAAAACTAATGCTTTCATTGAAATCCTCCTGTTGTAATATATTTTGCATCTAAAAACTTACATATATAATTTTTCTGACTTTCTCTTTTCTGAGCATTTTGTTACAAAATAACACTATATATACACTAAGTAATTGTAAAACTGGCATGTATATCCTTTGCAATTTTCAAGTTTGAGTCATGCCATGCCTGGCTCAAACTTGCGTCTGAAAAAACTTGCACATATGGTTTTTTCAGACTATAATCTCATATTAAGACACACATCATCTTTAAATCTGCCACTAAGATTATAAGTCTTTGTTGTTGCCTGATTTTTCTTTATTCCTCTTGCAGTCATACAGCTATGTGTTCCCTCTATTATAACTGCTACATCCTCAGTATCTAAGATTTCTTTTAAAATCTCAGCTATGTCTGAACCTATTCTCTCCTGAAGCTGCAATCTCTTTCCGACCATATCGGCAATCCTTGCAATCTTGCTAAGACCGATAACTTTTCCTTTAGGAAGATATGCAACCGTCACTTTCATGTCATACATAAGTGCAAGATGATGTTCGCAATAACTAAATATATCTATATCTCTCACTATAACCATATCATCACTGCCCTTTGCCGTACCCGCATCTTCATTAAATGTTTTATTAAACATCTTGGCAATCTCATGATTTGTATAATTCATGCCCTCAAAGACTTCCTCATACATTCTTGCCACTCTGTCAGGTGTTTCCTTTAACCCCTCTCTGTCAGGGTCATCACCGAGAGCCACAAGAATCCCCCTGATATGCTCCTTAATCGCATCCGTGTCTATCATGTTTCCTCCTTTCATACTCCCCTCTCTTCCGGGTCCCATATAAACTTATGCATCTGAAGCTGCATACGCACATCATTAAGTTTATTGTCTTTCAGAAAGTCAACTATGTCCGTCAATTCTATCTTTCCGAAAACCGGACTGAATATTATATTTACTTTTCCTATCAGTTCATATTTCTCAATAATTTCTTTTGCTTTCTTTAAATCATTTACAGACGAAGCAACAAATTTTAAAGTATCTTTCTTTCTGAGAATTTTGAAATTATCTGTATTCATATATTTTTCCATGTCACTCTCAGGAAGTTTATAATCCATTGTAAAACTTACATTTTCAAATTTAAGAAACGGCTTTAAATCAATACTTCCATTTGTCTCAATCTCAACTCTTATATCCTTTTCACTTGAAAATACTTCAAGCAGTTTGTCCGCATCTTTCTGTAAAAGCGGCTCGCCGCCTGTCAGTGTCACATTTTTTATGCCTGATTTTTTTACTCTGTCAACAATCTGCTCTGCTGTCATCTCCTCAAATTCACAATCAGGCTTATTTGCCCACATCGTATCACAATAATTGCATGAGAGATTGCAGCCTTTCATACGCACAAATACTGCAAGTTCACCGGCTCTCATGCCCTCACCGTTTATGCTCTCAAAAATCTCAACGACTTTAAAACTCATCGCTTGTCCTCCTGTTTCCATGCTTATCTGTTTTTACTGTTCACATCTGCGATATGAACGGTAAACCTTTGAATTTATTCCGAATATGCGGCACAATTATTTGGTGTCTCGTACACGCATACTTTACTTACATTGTAACCTTTCTTTTTTACTTCCTCAAAAAAGAACTTTGAAAAGTTTTCGGCTGTCGGACGAAATTTTACAAAAATCATTCTGAAATTTTCTTCGTTAAGTGCTTCAATCGTTTTTTCCTTAAGAGTTCCCTCTTCAACAATAAATGCGTGGTCATAAAAATCTGTAATCTCTTTTACATCTTTCTTTAAATCACCAAAATCAACGCACATTCCTCTCTGCTGCCCATCGGCAATAAGTTCCTCACAGGCAACATCTACGACTACTCTCCAGCGGTGTCCGTGCAGATTTGAACATTTGCCATCGTAGCCGTGTAAAAAATGTGCTGAGTCAAAACTGTTTTCTACTGTAAGATAATACATTTTTTCTCCTCTCGCAAAATAATATTTTATATTATGAAAAAAGACAGACATAAAACTGTCTGTCTTTAATGATACTATATTTTCTGACCGCTTTTACAAATCGGTCTTTTGTACTCTAAGTCAAGGATATTCGCAATCCACTTCGCTACCCGCTCATATAAAATTTGTGCGAGCAATAGTCCAATAATATCTAATTAAATACAGCCCTAGTTTTATTTATAGACAGGATGGTACTAATGAACTGTCTGTTATACGAGAACTTACTATATCACATCTGAAAAATTAAGTCAATTATTTTAATGCAAAAATTTCTTATGTATGTAAATCACTCTTTTCCAATCAATTATTTTAGTTCATAAATTGATAAATAGTTTAACTATTCATTTCGTAAATTCTCTTTTTCCGGTAGAACTTTTTTCCCTATGACAACGCACATTGTAAAATGCCAATACAGCTATAATCAATATGTCTGCTGCATAAAATATGTATCTTTTATTTCTATTCTCTTTTATCTCTTTCAATGACAATTCTTCGCTGTCCTTTAAAATATATTCACCATATTTTTTTGTATATTCCGTTTTTTTGTGCTCATCCGGATTGCACAGCAAACCTATCCACTTATATGTTATTTCCTGTCCTTTCAAGTCTGTAATCGTTATGTATTTGTCACTGAACTTGCAATATATTGTATTGACCTCTCCATTATTTGAGTATGTTGGAAATGAAAATTTATTATGAGAATAATATACCAGTCTTTTATCATACATACAAGCAGGTTTAAAATAATCTACCGATAATTGCACACCACTGGCTGTAAAATGATATATTAAAACATCATCACAATACATATTTAAAAATTTCATGCGTTCTTTTTTATTATTTTCAAATATATAAACTCTTTTTTCATCATTTCTGTTGTAATCGTAAAACTTTCCTTTATCATCAATTTGTCTGTAATACCCTATCCTCGCCTTATTCGGAAATAATACTCCTGCAAAAAAGAATACTGCTATGATTAAGATTATCCCTATTATATTTATTGTTTTTCGTTTTTTCATACAAATCCCCCAATCAACGATATGCAATTAAACATATAGAACTTGTATATCTATATGTAGTATCTCCCCATCCACCATCATATTCATCTCCATTCCATGTTTTGGCTGTAATTGGATCTCCGTTATATATCAAAACCGAAGAAACACAACCTGGTTTATGTGCCCAAAAAGCTCCATCTTTATATCTTCTTCTCATAACATGATAATCTTGATAATTTTCAACTCCTAATCCTTGAGTCTTACTTTTGCCTATTCTTAATGCAATCAACTTCCAATCGCTGGTAACTGTTCTTGCATCCGATGGTGAAACTTTTCTACATTCATATTTTCTCTTATTCAAATCTTTTATAATTAAATCTCTAATATATGTCTCTGTGAAATTATAATGAAAATTGTAACCACACAATTCACCCGGATTTTTTCTATTACTTAAATCAACTGCATAAGCATAACAATTAACTCCACTATTATTGGTTATTGATTTCCAAAAATAATTTTTTCCACTTGGCGATTTAGAATGTTTTTTTACCCATGCAGGAACATTGCCACTATAGTTACTTGCATTTACAGGTGTATTTTCACAATATGCATACATATTATGGGAAAACATTCCAAATCCGGTATCTGTATATCTATCCATATTTATCATACGCTTTATTGACGAATCATAGTATCTGTTATTCAAATAATAAAAACCACTTTCTTCGTCATAATAGTATCCTCTGTATCTTAATGGATTAAGTTTTGCAATTTCTTTATCACCAGACTGATTTATCACTTCGCCCCAGCCATTATATAAATATTCTGCAATCTTTTGACCTGATTTGTTATCTATTTCAGACAATTTGTTTCCAAAAGTCCATTTCATATTATATTTATCCATATATCTTATAGGATTTCCCACGTCATCATATGTTATATTTTTTCCAACAACAGAAACTAATTGGTCTTTAAATTTACTATCATAATTATAATTTTCAATCCTTTCACATTCATTTAGTTCACTTGTTGGAATTCCATAACTATAATTAAAAGATTTTACATTATCAATATTTCCACCACCATCATACTCATAAATATATGTTTTTCCAATTTTTTTGTTATCTTCTCTTATAAGCTCCATTAAATTATTATATTCATAATTTTCTTTAACCTCCCCATTTTCTGATATTTCATATAGTAAACCATATTCATTATATTTATAACATATATTCTTACCAAACTCTTTAACCACCTTTTCCGAATCATTCTTTGAAAGATATTTCTTTTGCAAAATTTCATTCCCATTAAAAGTTATATTTTTTTCACTTTTATTTTGACAAGTTTCTAAATTTCCTATACTACAAATATATGTATCCAAATTTGTCCTATAGTTCTGCTTAATCATTTCTCCTTTATATGTTACCGTTTCATCCCATTCATACCCATTAATATCTTTTTGTATGCTAAATCCGTCACTACATTGTTTTCCTATAAGCTCATCATCATCATTATATTCATAATTATAAACCACATTGTTTACATTATCATGGCAGCTCGTCAATTTATAATGATTATCTGAATCATATTTCCAGCTATATATCTTTATTCCATCCTCTACATAATCTGTCACATTTCCAATTTTATCCGTCAGCAAATTATAACTGTAACCGTTTGCCAGTGTTATACTCATATTGTTAGTAGATAATAATTTTCTATCATATATCTTTTTATCATTAATGTCTAACTCTGTAACTTCACCATTAGTATATCCATATTTATATTCAAAACCATTATGTTTAATAGTTTCCAATCCTTTTTTTCCATAATTATATTCGTTATAAATTTGATTTTTTCCATCATAAGCACATTTTGCATATAAATTTCCATTATTATCATAAATATATAATGAATAAGTATCTCCAGACATTTCCATTACATTTCTTGAATATAATATATTATTTATATTTATTATTTTATTTCCGTTCAAATCATAATATTTTTCTATGTCATCACCCATTTTTAAGTGATAAACATATTTTATATCATTGTTTTCAACTTTCTTTTCAACTACCCTACCATACTTATTTATTTTATTATATGTTTTCTCATCTAAAAGTAATTCAATCGTTTCATTCATTTCCGCTACGTCTACTCCAATTTCATCATAGGCATCTTGAATGCCATCTTTATTATCATCCCTTTGTATCGGACTATAACATCCCTCTTTGTCTGCCTGAAATGTTTCAACCATACTTAAATATCTTTGTCCAAATTGATCAATATATTCTTCATATGCTATTTTTCTCCTCTATATTTTATATACGCATTACTGTTTTCTATTGTTTTTTACTACTACATTTTATCACCCCTGTCTTTTGTTATATTTGCACAATTATCTATTCATTTTTTATCATATCATTGTCATTTTGTCTTGTCAAATATTTTCATTATCAAAACAACAAAAATACCGACCCATTTATCAGATTTTCTCTGATTTTTGGAGTCGGTATTTTTGAATATACAACAAGTTTATTATCTTTTATTTTAATTACATTACCATCTTAACTTCTGTTACATCTGTGAGCTTATCAGCAGGGATGTAGTTGTCATCCTGTTTCTCGCCGTTGATGTAGAACTCTTTAAATCCGCTCTGTGCTCCGTCCTTATTTTCTACCTTAATGATAACTTTCTTTCCGCGGAAGTTTTTCTCAAATGAGAATTCTTTCCAGTCTGACGGTACTGTAGGTGCTACGCGGAGTCCGTCAAGGTCAGGACGCATTCCGCAGATACCCTCTACGCATCCTACCATACATGTTGATGCTGTTCCTGTAAGCCAGTGAACATGTGAACGGCCGTGGAATGGGCTTTCGTCACCTTCTGTGTACTGTCCGTGCACATATGGCTCAAGTTTGCGGACTTCTGCCTTATCATTCTGTGATGATGGTGAGCTTTCCTCAAAATACTTGAACGCTTCATTACCATTTCCTAAAAGTGCTTCTGCAAGTATAAGCCATCCCTGTGTCTGAGAGAAGATACCACCGTTTTCTTTTGTTGATGGTGGGAAAAGTCCTGCAAGTGCACCGTCAAAGTAATGGTCTACATATGAAGGAGCCATTATCTTTGCACCGTAAGCTGTGTTGAGTTCTCTGTCAACTGATGCCATAGCCTTGTCAGCCTGCTCTCTTGTTGCAAGTCCTGAGATTACTGACCATGTCTGAGGATTTAACCACATACTTGCCTCTGGGTCTTTCTTTGAACCGATAAGCTCTCCTGTCTCTTTAAATCCACGGTTAAAACGGTCATCCTCCCACCAGAGTTTGTTAATTTTTTCTCCGATGTCTTTCTGTGTCTTGTCAAGATAAGAGATATACTCAGTATCATTCTTTTTCTCAGCAAATTTACGCATGATGGTGAATGCATAGTAAAGCTGCATTGCAACAAATGATGACTCTCCGTTCTTTCCGAGTCTTAAGCAGTCGTTCCAGTCTGCATGGAGTCCTGCCGGAAGTCCGTGAGGTCCGAGATGATTCATTGAGAAGTCTATAGCTCTCTTTAAGTGCTCATAAACACTTGCTTTCTCCTCAACATTTGACCATGTTATCTCCTCATCCATAAATGCAAGATTTCCCGTCTCTGATACATATTTGTAAACTGTAGGGAAAAGCCAGAGTGCATCATCTGCACGATAAGCAGGATGTCCTGTCTCCCTTACATAATCCGGATCATCAGGAGTTCCCTCATGTCCTGCACGCTCATCATGATCGAAACGGACAAGTGGAAGTCCGCCACCGTTATTTACTTGAGCTGAAAGCATAAATCTAATCTTTTCAAGAGCTGCATCAGGGTCTGTATGGATAACACCCTGAATATCCTGAACAGTATCACGATAACCATATCCGTTACGCTCTCCACAGTAAACGAATGATGCTGCTCTCGACCATGTAAATGTAAGGAAACACTGGTATGCATTCCATGTATTTACCATGCTGTTGAATGCCTGGCTTGGTGTGTTTACCTTGAAGTTTTCAAGTTTTGAATGCCAGTATTTCTTTAATTCTTCGATTTCTTTGTCGCATACTGATACATCTTCATATGAAGCGATTATCTCATCTGCAACTGACTCTTTATGTCTTCCTAAAATAAATGCAAGTGTCTTTGTCTCGCCCGGTGCTATCTCAAGTGCAGTATGTAATGCACCACAACTGTTTTCGTTGTAATTGCATACTCCGTCACATTTTCCTCTTTCAACGGCTATTGGATTGCCATAGTCATGATAAAGACCGATAAACGCTTCTTTATCTCCGTTGTAAGATGTAACAGGCTGTCCTGCAAGACCGAAAAATCTCTCTTTTCCGTTGCTTCCGTCAGGACCCTTATACCAGTTAAGGTTTATCTGCTGATAAATCTTATTTTTTCTAAAACTTGTGTTTGTCGTGCATAATGTGTACTGGAGATTTACCTGATCCTGATTGTAGTTATCATCATTTGAAAGCTCAGCATATCCGAATACTGAAATCTTTCTAGGCTTGTCTGAATTGTTTGTAACCTTTACGCACCATACTTCATATACTTTATTAAGAGGTACATAATACATAGCTTCTGACTTGATACCTGCATACTCAGCGAACATCTTTGTGTAAGCCGTTCCGTGGTGAACCTCGCTCTTGTACTCATTGAGGTCTTTTCCAACCGGCTGCCATGAAGCTGACCAGTAATCACCGTTTTCATCATCCCTGAGATAGATATAACGACCCGGTGTATCGTCACTGTTAAAGTGATAACGAAGAATACGTCCGTTTGCTCCACTCTTTACGAAGCTGTATCCTCCTGCATTGTTTGAAATGATAGCACCATATTCCGGCGAACCAAGATAGTTACACCACGGAGCCGGTGTATTTGGCTTTGTAATGACATATTCTCTGTTTTCTTCATCGAAGTAACCAAAATTCATTTAATAATTCCTCCTTAAAATAAACATAAATTTTCCGTATCAATTTTATAATCAACTTTTCCATTGCCTTTCACATCTATGATGCGACTTGCAACTATTTCTTTTCTATTATATGTTAGTCCTCAAACGGGTGTCAACATATATTATTGCATTTTATAACACTATTTTGATGTTTACAAGTGTTGCACAAACACCATAAATGAAGATATTATACAGTTCTTTGGTACACTCCCACTCAAAGAACTGCATAGCGGTACATAAGCGGGTATTAATTTTTTTTAACACTTACAAAAAATTTCATTTTCTGTTAAAATATATGTATAAACACTTAAACAAACAACTTAATATTTTCGTTGTTTTAGGATTGGAATTTGCACTGTGATTTCAATTCTATTTATTCCCACGAAGGTAAAGTGAGGATAGGACAAATAAATTTATTCCATCCGAACACACCCGCGGGTTTAACACTCACAGTACAGAAATAGAGGTAAATTATGTTTGAAACCGGAAATGTTGTTCTCCATCCTTCTGAGGGAGTATGTGAGATTGATGATGTTCGCAGCGAACGGTTTGACGGCTCTAAAAAGCGTACATACTATGTTATGCATCCACTGTATGCAAAGATTAAATCTACTCTTTTTGTCCCAGTTGACAGTGACAAGATAGTTCTTCAGAAAATGCCGACTAAGGATGAGATTATAGAGCTTATAAAATCAGTGTCAGTCGAAAGCATAGAATGGATAGACAACTCAACACTTAGGAAAGATGCTTTTATGCATATTATTTATAATGGCGACACTAAAGATATAGTCGCACTTATAGCAAAGCTTCATATGAGAAAGAAAGAGGTCGAGACCGCCGGAAAGAAATTTTCTGCTACTGATTCCAAAATCTTAAAAGAGGCTGAAAAAAGAGTATATCAGGAGTTTTCTTATGTACTTAATACAGACGAAAAAAATATCCCTAAATTTATTCTTAAATATCTTAATGTATAACTTTTAAAAAGAAAGCCCCTCACTTCTATTGCTCTACGCAATAGAAGTGGAGGCTTTCTTTGATAGCTTTAAAGCAAAATTCTACTGAAAGAATTTCTTGTTTACGGCATTTACAAGTGCATGAATTGATGCCTTGATTATGTCTTCATCTGTTCCAACACCCCATGTGAGATTGTCGTTCTCATCTGTTATTCCGACATAACACATTGCCTGTGCGTTTGAATTTCTTGAAAGTGAGTGCTCCTCATATTCAGCGAGATGGTAAACTATGTCATAATGTTTACGGATTGCTTTACTTACGGCATTTAAACGACCGTTTCCAAGTGCCTCGACAATCTGTTTCTGACCGTTTTCTTCTATCGTAACTTCTGCCTTGATTCCACCCTCAACCTGTGTAAAGTGACACTCCGGTATATCAAATTTCTTGTCGATATTTTTATAATTCTTGCGGAATATCTCGAGCATATCATCAGGACTAAGCTCTGCGTGTGCATGGTCTGACACACCCTTCATAAGATAGCCGACTTCCTCACGCATCTTATCAGGAATCATAAGTCCAAAGTTCTGCTTGAGAACATATGCAACTCCACCCTTTCCTGACTGGCTGTTTATACGGATAACATCTGAATCGTAAGTTCTTCCAACATCTTTAGGGTCGATTGGAAGATATGGAACTGTCCAATACTTCTCATTTCTCTCCTCACGGTATGACATTCCCTTTGAGATAGCATCCTGATGTGAACCTGAAAATGCAGTAAATACAAGTTCTCCTGCATATGGCTGGCGCATTGATACTTCCATCTGTGTAAGTCTCTCGTATGTATCTTTTATTTCCTGCATATTGCTGAAATCAAGTTTTGAATCAACACCATGTGAATGAAGGTTCATAGCCATTGTAACTATATCCATATTTCCTGTTCTCTCACCGTTTCCAAAAAGCGTACCCTCGATACGGTCTGCACCTGCAAGCACACCGAGTTCGGCAGTAGCAACACCTGTTCCACGGTCATTGTGAGGGTGAAGTGATAAAACAACATTTTCTCTGTATTTGAGGTTTTTGCTGACATACTCTGCCTGACTTGCAAATACATGAGGCATTGCATTTTCTACCGTAGTAGGTATATTTATTATCGCTTTTGCATCTGCCTTTGGCTGCCATACATCAAGAACGGCATTGCAAACCTCAACCGCATACTCAACTTCTGTTCCGTGGAAACTCTCAGGACTGTACTCAAAACGGATATTTCCTTTTACATCCTTTGCAAGTTCTTTGAGAAGTTTTGCACCAGCAACAGCTATCTGCTTTATCTGCTCTTTTGACTTTTTAAATACCTGCTCTCTCTGTGCGACAGATGTAGAATTATATACATGAACAATTGCATTTGGTGCTCCGTCAATAGCTTCAAATGTCTTTTTTATGATATGCTCTCTCGCCTGTGTAAGTACCTGAACAGTAACATCATCAGGGATGAGTTTTCTCTCGATAAGCGTTCTAAGGAATTTATACTCTGTCTCCGATGCTGCCGGAAATCCTACCTCAATCTCCTTAAATCCGATTTTTACAAGCATCTTAAAAAATTCGACTTTCTGCTCAAGGCTCATAGGCTCGATAAGTGCCTGATTTCCATCACGGAGATCGACGCTGCACCAGATAGGTGCCTCCTCGATTGAATCTTTCTTCACCCAGTCATAACAGTCAACAGGTGGCATAAAATAACTTTTCTGATACTTTTCAAAACCTTTCATTTTTGTTTCCTCACTTTCTCTATTTGAAATCTTAATTGTTTTTTGTGTGCCGGTTATATCATTTATAAATCTCCACCGTAGTTAAAAAGAGCAAAACCAGCGTTTTGCTCTCCAAGAATTGCTTTGCAATTCTCGTTGGCACCACACTACTTTACGAGCATTTTCCTATACTGTTAAAAAGAGCAAAACCAGCGTTTTGCTTATGGTGTCACACTACTTTACGAGCATTTCCTATACAATAAAAAAACTCGCCTCTATATATCTTATACATAGAGACGAGGATATATCAAAAATTATCCACGCGGTACCACTCTTATTCATGAAAAATCATGCTCTCACCAGGTACATCAAAAATCAATACCCTGCCCTTATAACGGTGGGTTTCCGTCCTAATCTACTTTGACAAATACAAATATACGATAAATCATATATCAATCGCATCTATCGGTTCAACCGGATGCTCAAAGGTGAGTTCACTGTGTCACTTCTACTGCTTCGCATCAACCAGCAGCTTTCTGTATTCCGTTTGACAGTTACTATTCCCCATCACTGCATTTCAGCTAATACTATAACACAGTTTTATTTTCTTGTAAAGCTAAAAATTTTATTTTGCACTTTCTAAGTAACAGTTCAGCCCCCAAAAAGATAAGTCAATAATACATGAGCTTGCTGGCAGGTTTACGAATGTAATAAATGAGGGGCTGAACTGTTACCTGTCTAACTGTTCACAAACCTTAGTAAGTATGGCACATTCGAGTCGCTTTCTCATTATCTTGCATGAAAGCTCATATGCCTTGTGAATATCGCCGTTATAAATATAATTGTTTGCATTACATCCGCCGCTGCAATAGAATTTTGCCCAGCAGTCACGGCACGATGGCTTTGAATATACATGACATCCTGCAAACTCTTTCTTAATATCAGTATTAAATGTACCCTCTTCAAGATTTCCCATCTTGTATTCTTCATGTCCAACGAACTGATGGCAAGGGTAAATATCTCCATCAGGTGTAATCGCAACATACTCATTTCCACTGCCGCATCCACGAAGTCTTTTTATTACACAAGGTCCCTGGTCAAGGTCTATCATAAAGTGGAAGAAATTAATAAATCCACCGTTTTTCTTTATATTTGCAATCTTATCAACAAGCTTGTCATATTCTTCATAAATCTTGTCAAGGTCTTTTTCGGTAATCGCATACTCAACACTCTCATCTTCCATAACAGGCTCAACCGAAACCTGGTCAAAACCCTGTTTATAAAGATGCATTACATCCTCTGAAAAATCGAGATTGTAGTTTGTATATGTTCCACGGACATAATATTCCTTATCACCACGCTTCTCTACAAGCTTTTTATAATTCTTTACAATACGGTCATAACAGCCTGTTCCGTCAACCTTTACTCTCATTCTGTCATTTACTTCTTTTCTTCCATCGATAGAAAGAACTACATTTGACATTTCTTTATTGATATAATCAATCTTTTCATCATCGAGAAGCATACCGTTTGTCGTAATCGTAAAACGGAATTTCTTGCCATATTCTTCCTCTTTGCTTCTTGCATACTCTACGATCTGCTTTACAACATCCCAGTTCATCAAAGGTTCTCCGCCAAAGAAATCAAGTTCAAGATTTTCTCTGCCGACTGACTTTTCAAGAAGAAAATCTATCGCCTGTTTTCCTACACTGAAAGGCATAAGTTTTCTTCCCGTTCCAAAATCACCTGTCGATGCAAAGCAGTATTTGCAGCGGAGATTACAGTCATGTGCTATATGCAGACACATTGCCTTGATAGGTGATTCAACTTTTGTCTCTGCAAAATCACCATAAACATCATCCGAAAAGAGAAGTTTTTCATTGTAAAGCTCTACTATCTCTTTGTAAGTTTCTTCTATATCTTCTGCCGAGTATCTGTCTGAAAGCTTTGCTTTCACATCTTTTGGACATTCCGCATCAAAAGGCGGCTCAACATAATCAAGCATATCATATGTTATGTCATCTATAACATGAACTCCGCCACTGTTTACATCTAATAAAATATTTACATCTTTTGCTTTAAACTTATGAATCATTATTTACTCCGTTTCTTAAAGTGAATGGCTGCTACGAAATCCCGTAACAGCCATCATTATCTTTTTTCACTCTCTAAATATCCATCTTCCCGACTTTCAGTCAGGAAATATCCAAGTCAGATAAATCTTTTCTTAACTAAAAAATCAAGAAACTTTCCTCGCCTTAAGCTCGGTCAATTATCTGTTATCCTCATTTGCACATTTCTGATTTCCTACTGTGCATGAAGTCTTGCAAGCTGACTGACAAGATGCCTGACATTTACCACATCCGCCTTTTTTTGCTGTTGCACTTAAGTTTGCCTTATTGATTGTCTGAATATGTTTCATTATAATCGTTCCTCCATTTTCTTATTGTCACCGTTTCGTATGGGCGGCAACTTTTTATTTGCATTTAAAATCTGCAAAAAATAGTTAGATACTTATATATTAACATATTTTGAGAAAAAAACAACCTTTTGACCAAAATCTACCAACATATTTTTATTTTCTACGGACATACTACTATCAAGATAAGAAATAAATCTTATCTGACACCCGAAAGGTATCAATTTCTGTTTGTGAAATAGAGGATAGAAAATCAAATCTTTCGGACACTATGTACTCCCGCAATCTTCTGAACTGAGAATTTCGAGAGTACATCACCTAAAAAAGGAGGAAAAAGATATGGCAAACAGTAATCAGAGTTCAAGAATGGAAGTACCACAGGCAAAGGAAAGCATGGACAAATTCAAGATGGAAGTTGCAAGCGAACTTGGTGTTCCATTAAAAAATGGTTATAACGGTAACTTAACTTCTGCCCAGGCAGGTTCAGTAGGTGGTGAGATGGTTCGCCAGATGATCAAAAAGCAGGAGCAGGCAATGTCAGGAAACTCAACAGAGAGCAACTAATGTAGTGTATCAATAATACAATACACTAATACCTGCCGGAGGCACTGTCATGTTTCATAAAAAACAAAAACCTGTGCCGGAATCACTAATATACTTTTTGCTTCACCTTAATCAGATGTTTTAAGATATAATGAAGTAAAATATTAGTAAAATTCCACTTTAATAAGACTGGCTGTCACTTAGTAGGAATCCTCCTAGGTGACAGCCATGTTTTTGTTTATAATGTTTTCCATCTCTTTTAACAGAATTTCATTCTCATTATGTTTCTTTATTGCAACACGGCAGTACCCGTGCATGATACCGTCAAAATTATCACAGTTCCTTATAAGTATATGTCTTTCAAGAAGTTTTTTATACATAGGAATGTCTGACTTAAAAAAGATAAAGTTTGCAGATGGCTCGTAGACCTTAAGTCCGAGTTTTTTCATCTCCTCATACATATACTCTCTTTCCCTAAAAACATATTTTCTCGACTCCTCGACATACTCCTCATGATGAACAACCTCCTTACCCGCAAGCTGTGCCACCGCTGAGACATTCCATGAAGGGAGCTGTGCATTGACTGCGTGTATCAGATCAGCATCACTTGTCATCGCATATCCTATCCTTATACCTGGAAATGCAAATAATTTTGTGAGTGCATTAAGTATGACAACATATGGATTGTACGGTATAAGACCTTTTCTGGTATGCTTTTGACAGTCTTTTACAAAATCCATAAAACACTCATCTATCACTACATATATCTGGTTCATTCTGCAATATGTAATAATATCAAGCATCAGGTCAGGATCTATTAGCTTTCCTGTAGGATTGTTTGGATTACACAAAAATACCATATCAATGTCCGGAGTCAGATATGACATTATATCCTCCGCTACTATAAAATCCCTCTCAGGTGCAAGATGATAATATACCATCTGTGTATCTTCTGCCCTGAGTGCCCTTATATATTCCGAAAAGCTTGGCACAACAACAAGTGCTTTTTCCGGTCTTATCGCTCTTACAAGTCCATAAATAAGCTCAGAAGCACCATTTCCACATATAATCTGATGTTCACTTATGTTTTCTTTAAGTGAAATGGATTTTCTGAGTTCATAGCAGGTTTCTTCCGGATATACCTCACATATATCTCCAAGATTTTCTTTTAATTTTTCTTTTACATCTTCCGGCATTCCTAATGGATTAGTATTTACAGAGAAATCATAATTTATCGCTTCATCGTAAATATTTCCGCCGTGTCCTTTTGAATACATTTTAGTCCTCATTTCTGAGCAATCTGCTGCTCCATAAAAGCTATTTGTTTTTACTCATAAACAAATAGCCAGCCTTTATTATTTTAAGTATATTATACTATTTTTTAACCCTAAAATCCATAAAACTCACAATAATTTTCTAAATATTATAGAAATTATTGTGAGTTTTTCTAAAAGCTGTCCTGTTCTCTTATTTCTTTTTTATTTAAAACAATTCATATCACTTCATTTTCGGCTTAAATATAAGTGATGCGGCATATCCAAATATAAGTGCCGCTGATACCCCGACGGAACAGGCGGTAAAACCGCCTTTAAACAGCCCGATAAAGCCCTCTTTGTCTATTGCTTCTTTCATGCCTTTCCAAAGTGTATTGCCAAATCCAAGAAGCGGTACTGTTGCTCCTGCCCCCGCCCATTTTGAAAAAGGCTCATAAATGCCGACTGCCCCAAGTACGGCTCCCAGACATACAAGTATTACCATTATCCTGCCCGGCAGAAGTTTTGTATTGTCCATAAGAATCTGAACTGCCACACAGATAAGTCCTCCAACAACAAATGCAAGTATATAGTTCATTTTTATACCTCCGTTTCACCGCATTCAAGCACTACTGCATGGGCTATTCCCGGCACACTATCACCCTCATTAAAACTTACCGGTGACAACAATGCACCTGTCGGTACAAACAAAACCCTGTGCCATTTTCCACTTTCAAGCATTTTCAAAATATAACCTGCAAGCATCGTCGCACTGCATCCGCAGCCGCTTCCTCCCGCCTGAATATTCTGCTCTCTTGAATATATCTCTATTCCACAGTCCATATATCTGTCTGCTATATCATACCCCTTACTCCTCATTATATCTAAGAGAATATCCTTGCCGACAAGTCCGAGATCACCGGTTATTATTTTGTCATACCATTCCGGTTTTCTTCCGTTATCAATAAGGTTGCGGATAATGACATTTCCCGCCGCCGGTGCCATGCACGCTCCCATGTTCATACTGTCCTTGACACCGAGGTCTACTATCTTTCCAGTAGTGATGCCTGTTATATGAACTTTATTTTTGTCGGACATATTGACCTTTTCAGCCATTTTCTTTGAAGCAAGAACTACCGCACCGCTTCCGGTCACCGTCCATGTCGCCGCCCGCTTTCTCTGGTTTCCATATCCGAGTGGAAATCTGAACTGCTTTTCCGCACTTGCAAAATGACTTGATGTTATTGCAAGTATGTTGTCTGCAAATCCGCCGTCAACAAGCATTGAAGCGATGGAAATCGACTCGCCCATTGTAGAACACGCACCGTACACACCAAACATTGGTATCTCCAGTTTTATAAGTCCAAATGACGAAGCCATAAGCTGACCGAGAAGATCTCCGGCTATAATGTATCTTATATCCTTATTTTCCATGCCTGCCTTTGACAATGCCTTGTTTGCAGCCATCTCCTGAATTTTTTCCTCAGCTTCTTCCCAGCTCTCACATCCTGCTTTGTCATCACCCAATATCTCATCAAAAAATTTCGCATAAGGTCCTTCCCCTTCTTTCTGACCTACTATCGCTGCCGATGAGACAATATATGGCGGATTTTCAAACCTTACGCTCTGTTTTCCAATCTGTTTTTCCAAAATGGCACCTCCATATTTTAAATCAAATCAAATTCCCCACAGGCGTGTTCCGGTAGACATTTTTATTTGTTCCAACCGAACTTTGCCTTTGCGAGAATAACTATTTGCGAAACTTTCATAATTATTATGAATTATTCGTTATGCTGTTTTTATTCATCTTAAAAATATGATGTACCATTTTTATATTTTATATTCGTTTTTGTATGCTTTTATTTATAAAAATATTCTCAGATTGTTTTTTATATTAATCTTCATTTTTTAAGTTTTATTGCAAAGTCTAAAATGCTTACTTTAAAACTTGCCGCAAATACAAATATTGTCAATACAATTTTTTACTCTGCATATTGTCAAAAAATTAGCGGAGTTGCACTCCTCATAAATTCCTCGTACTTTGCTTTATTTTCAAATACGCCCATCATCTCTCTTGTAAGGCTTATGCCGTCATTATGTGCAGGCATTTCTTCCCTTGCAAACCACTGTGCTTTTGAGAGTTCTTCCGTATCCATTGTGATACTTTCGTCTCCATCAAGTTCCGCAAAATATCCCATCAGCACATTACTGTCATATCCCCACGGCTGGCTCTTATAATAACGCAGATTTTTCACTTTAAGACCTACTTCCTCCATCACTTCTCTTTCAACCGTCTCCTCCACAGTTTCTCCTATCTCCACAAATCCGGCAATAAGTGCATATTTTTTATAATCTCTTGTTGCCGCATACTTTGTAAGAAGTATCTTGTTGCCATGCGTCAGAGCCACGATAACTGCCGGAGCAATTTGGGGAAATATCATATTTCCGCACTTCGGACAGCGAACCATTCTTTCTTTTATGTCGTGAAGTGTTTTTGCTCCACAGCGCCCGCAATATCTGTTGTCCCTGTACCAGACATTAAGATGCCATGCAGTCATTACCGCAAAACATAACTCTTTTGATGTAAGCTGTCTTAAATTTTGTATATTTTCAAACTTAAATCCCTCAAGATGTTTTTCATATCTTCTTATATAACGTTCAACCTCTCCCTCTCTTTCAGCATATTCCCAGCCTTTAAAAAGAAAATATCTCGTATCATCAACAGAAAATACATACTGATAATCCCCCTCAATATCACTACATCCAGGCATATGCAAAGTGTCATTCTCATCCCTTTTTACAAGAAAATTCTTTCCATCAAACACTATTGCCTTATCGTTTGCATCCGGTTTCAGATTTTTAAACTCGTTGTGAAATATGTGTGGCTTTATATCCTGTATCATTTGTTTCAATCCTTTCAAAGCATAATTTTAATAGGCGTTTGCGAAACTATCATAATCTGCGGTTAAATTGTGCAGATATAACAAAATAGTGTTAGTCGGCATTTTTGTCGTCGTCAGCACTTAATCAGCGTTTTTCGCTGATTTATGTACTGCTACGAACGACAACATAGCAAAAGCGTGCCGACGATATTATTTGTTATATCTGTGTAATTAACACAACATATAATTAGTTTCGCAATTACCTACATAATTTTAAGTCTAACAGGTGTTTTTACACTTCAAGCTCTTTGTAATGTATCTTTATGCTGTTTTTTTCTACAACTATCTCTGCTTTTGCTCCCGAAACGATCGGCATCATCGGTGCTGTATGTCCTATGTCGAGATCCATTATTATCGGTACATTGTATTTTTCAAGAAGCGGATATACCGCATTGTATCTGTCCACACCCAATATCTCCTCATCAAGACACAGCGGTCTTCCTATAAGAAAACCTTTGACATATTTAAACCAGCCTGCATGGTCAAGCTGCCATATTGCCCGTCTTATTGCCATCGGATTTAAGTCGCATGACTCCATAAACCATATGATACCATCCTCTTTATACTTTTCATTAAAATCCGATACCTTATCAAACTTTGTACCTGCAAGGTTTGACAGACAGTCAAGACAGCCACCGATAAGTCTGCCTGAAATTTCTGTTTTTGCATCATCTTTACCGGCACCAAACTTTTTAATCTCAGTTTTTTCCGTTACATTATATGGCACAAGTGGATTTTCTTCATTTTTTAACGACTCTTTCTCCCACTTATCGTAACCATGTGCCATATTTGACTTTCCGGTAAGCAGTTCAAAAGTATCTTTAAGCGACGGATGCCACGGCTCCATTCCATATGCAGGTGCACATGGCGAATAGATAGCTGTTATATCGCATATAGTCGGCAATAGAAATGTAAGATTAGTGTTATCCGAATAACCTAAGAACCACACAGGTTTTGATTTTTTTATCTTATCAAAATCCACATCATCCAATATCTCACACATAAGTTCCCCTCCGCCGCATGAAAAAAGAGCAGAAATCTCCTCATTGTACTCTCCGCACAAAAAAGAATTTATCTCCTTTGCACACTTTAAAGGTGTATTGCTTATACCAATACCATCCCCGGCATAACAATTCTGCCCTAACTTTGTTTTATAACCCATTTTTTCAAATGTCTTAAGTGCATTATTAAAAGCCGTTTTGTATGGCTCAATATTACATCCAAACGAAGGAGCGGCAAAACCAATCGTACCGCCCAATTTTAAACTCTCAGGTATCTTCATTCTCTATCCCCCTGTTAAAAAATCTGCTGCATCCTCTGCATACGATTTTCAAATTGTGTGTAAAAATCTTCATTATCATATGGTTCTTCAAAAAATATCTTCAATATATAAAGATTGATTTTTTTCGCCATCTCCTCATTATTCTGTTCTTCAAGAAAGGCTTTCATATTCTTAAGGAAATAATGCCATGTATTTATATAACTTTCATACTGGCCAAGATTTGGTATTCCGAGCCACTTTTTTATCTTTACTTTTGTCCTATTTTGCTTTGCACATTCGTTTACCTGCAAAAAATAGCTAAAACTTTCATCCTCATAAATCCTGCCAAGCGGAAAAAGCCTGCATATCCCCGGTCTGAATGAATGTATGCTGCATCTGCCATTCTCATCAAGGAAAAGGCAGCCTTCATCGGCTGCTTTTAAGTTAAGATGTGGTAATATAATCATGTCGGCGACTGACAGACTAAGTTTATCTTTGATAAGTTCACTAAATGTCGTTTCTAAATTTGTGGTAAGGCTGTATATGTCATAGGGATCAAGTATTATCGACTCACCCATACCGTGACAGCATTTGCTGCATCCTGCACAATCTCCGCATCCAAGTTTTGCAAGGTCATTTGATGTATATTTTTTTCCGTCAGAAATTTGAGCCATGTCTACATTTCTTTCCATCACTCACCCATCCATTCCTTAAACATTGCTATCTCTGCCGCATAACCCTCATCGTCATTTGGTGTCTCAAGTATAAACGGCTTGCCCTTTAATACAGGGTGAAGTGCTACACGCTTCATGGCTTCTGCCCCTATATTTCCCTGCCCTATCTTCTGATGTCTGTCTTTGTGGGAACCGCAGACATTCATACTGTCATTGAAATGAACCGCCTTTAATCTATCAAGACCTATGACTTTGTCAAACTCCTCTAATACTCCGTCAAGGTTATCTACTATGTCGTAGCCTGCATCCCATACATGGCAGGTATCAAAGCATACACCGAGTTTATCATCAAGTTCCACTTTGTCTATTATCGTTCTTATTTCCTCAAAGTTTCTTCCTATCTCACTTCCTTTGCCCGCCATTGTCTCAAGAAGTATCGTTGTTGACTGCTCAGGTGTAATTATCTCATTTAATGTCTGTGCGATATATTCTATTCCCGTCTCCACGCCCTGTCCCGTATGTGAACCCGGATGAAAATTATAATAATTGCCCGGAATATATTCCATCCGCTTCATGTCATCCGCTATCATTTCTTTTGAGAATTTTCGTATATCCTCTTTTGCCGAGCAGAGATTCATCGTATATGGAGCATGTGCAACTATCTTTCCAAATTCATGCTCTTTTGCAAAGGCAAGAAATTTTTCAATATCTTTTTCGTCTATTGCTTTTGCTTTTCCGCCACGGGGATTTCTCGTGAAAAATGCAAAAGTGTTGCCACCAAGTTTCACGGCTGCTCTGCCCATTGCTGCAAAGCCTTTTGATGCTGATAAATGATTTCCTATATAATACATGGATTTCCTCCTTGTGAGTATTATGTGCTCTCAGTATCTTCTCAAAACGAAGAATTTCGAGCATACATTATTCTTATCTGATATTTTAAAACTTATTATCAATCCTTAAATTCATAACAAAGCAATTCACAGTTCTTTATCCCATACGATGCAAACTCCTCATTTGTCATATCGTAAAAATAAGAATTTACAATTCTTGCTATGCCGTTGTGAGCTACGATAAGATAAGTCTTATCCTTGTCCTTTTTCATCTCATCCAATATATTATAAACTCTTGCCGCAACTTTTAACATGGACTCTCCACCGTCAAAGTTGTCAACGAAATGATTTTTCGCTGCCGTAAATTCTTCGCTGCGTCTGCCGCCGCCCTCATATTTCCCAAAATTCTGCTCAATGACACGCATATCCGTGTGCATAGGAATTCCTGTTATCCCAGAGATATGTTCGGCTGTATTTTTTGCCCTTACGAGCGGTGATGCCACTATCTCATCTATTTTTATGTCCTTATCTGCTTTTATATGCTCACCAAGTTCTTTTGCCTGCTCGTGCCCAAGCTCAGTAAGCTCAATATCCGTTGCTCCACAGACTTTGCCCTCAACATTCCATATTGTCTGTCCGTGTCTTGTAAAATATAGTTTTGACATAATTTTACACTATCTCCATTCTTGCGTTGTCTTTTACACAAATCCTGCGTCTGAAAATTGAAAATTTTCAGACTATCTCCTTAACCAATTCATTATAATCCTGCATGGTCGTGCAGTTTGGAGCGTAATCTATAAGAAGCTTGTTTGCTGTCTGTGCTTCTTTTGTTTTCACGCACTCTCTTATCTTTGTCTCAAATAGTTTTGTCCCCATGCTCTCTGCCGTTTTCTTAAGCTCCTCAAGCATATTTTTCTCAAGATTTGAGCGTCCTGAATATTTTACAAGCAAAAGCCCCTCTATCTTTAATGACGGATTTTGTCTTTTCTGTACGGCTTTTATCGTACTGTAAAGCTGGTTTATTCCCTGTAATGAATACGCATCCGCCGTAATCGGAATGATAACTCTGTCTGCCGCTATAAGACTGTTGTATAATACAACGCCGAGAGCCGGAGCCGTATCAATTATGATATAATCATAGCTTTCAACTTCCTCAATAGCATCTTTTAATCTGTAAAGTCCTTCAACATCACCGTCAAGCAGTTTCTCCGCTTTTATGAGCAATGGGTCCGATGCCACTATATCTCCGTTGTCAAGATGCTGTACTGCCTCCTCTAAAGGTATGCGGTCTGAATCGACCATTACATCATAAAGTGTTGCCTGGTCTTTTATCTTTGCCTGATATGTAGCACTGCTGTTGCCCTGCGGGTCAGCATCTATAAGAAGTGTCTTATATTTCTTTCCGAGTATTCCTGCGATCGTAGTCGCTGTTGTTGTCTTTCCTATTCCACCTTTTTGATTTGCCACAACAAATGTGATTGCCATTTTAATCCCCCCTTAAAATTCAATCTGTCCCTGAACTTTATTGTTTATAACATAATATACTGCATTTTCTTCAGGTTTGATATACACATTTACTTCTGTTATATCATCATCTGTTATCCCGTGGTTCTCTATTGCATCACGCCTTATAAGGCTGAGCAGGTTGTCTACTGAGCGTTCACGCTCATTATACTGTACTGTTATGTGCTTCTTTGCCGTTGCAAATCCGCCTAATTTTTCTTCTGCACGCATGGCACTGATTTTTCTAGCCATTTTCTTCCCCTCCTTATTTAATCACCTTTTGTTACAGTTTAGCATAATAGTGATATGTATTTCAACCTTGCCCGCCGTAAGATACCTCACAATTTTTCCTATAAAACGCTATTCCACAATCTCCCTGACAACTACCGTTTATCGTAACTCTCCAAAAAGCTGTGTTTTACACCGTCCTTTTTGTAAGCAACTATTGTTTTCAGATTTACATTCTCGACACTTTTAAAAATGTTGCTCTCAATAAACGGATTTGTCTTTTTTAATTCTGCTATGAGATTTTTTATCTCCATTCTCTTTGAAACCGTGCTGCCATCTGTCCTACAGGTAGTACAAGTATCCGTAAATCTGCACGCACACTGTATAAAATGAAGATTATTGTAGTCTCTCCAATGCTTTATATCATCCTCCCTTATAAGATACATTGGTCTTATAAGTTCCATGCCCTCAAAGTTCTGGCTGTGAAGTTTCGGCATCATTGTCTGTACCTGACCGCCGTATAACATTCCCATAAGGATTGTTTCAATAACATCATCATAGTGATGACCGAGTGCTATCTTATTGCAGCCGAGTTCTTTTGCCTTATTGTAAAGATAACCTCTCCTCATTCTTGCACAGAGATAGCATGGAGATTTTTCAACTTCATACACCGCATCAAATATTGTTGACTCAAATACAGTTATCGGAATATCCATAAGTTTTGCATTGTTTTCTATTACTTTTCTGTTTGCCTCACTGTAACCCGGATCCATTACAAGAAATACAAGTTCAAACTCAAATTTATTATGCCTTTTGAGTTCCTGAAAAAGTTTTGCCATAAGCATTGAATCTTTTCCACCTGATATGCAGACCGCTATCTTATCATGCTCTTTTACAAGTTCATAAGTATTTATTGCTTTTGCAAATTTTGAAAAAAGCTGCTTATGAAATTTCTTTCGTATGCTTTTTTCTATATCATCTTTCCTGCTGCCATCCTCCTCTTTTTCTTCTTCAAGCCTGATATTTTCAAGTATCCATCCTGTATATCCGCCCTCAAGACTATAGGCTTCAATATTTTTCTGTTCTCTGAGTTTCCCCGCACATTCGGCACTAAACACTCCTCTTGTGCAATATATAACAACTTTTTTTCCTGCTGATACATCATCTATCTTTTCGTCTATTTTTTCCTCCGGTATATGAATCGCTCCCGGTATCATTCCATATCCGATTGATGAATCGTCACGCATATCGACAAGCACATATGACTCTTTGTCCCATGTTTTTATTTCACTGTATTTTACATTTATATCATCCATCGTTTTTAATTCCTCATTTCTAACATATGATTTTTTAATGTTATATTAACAATAATTACATATTGCCGCTTTTATTTCAACATTTTTATTCATTCACCCTATATTCCTCTCTCGAAAATTCTATTCTTATCATAACAATAGCTACGACTGCTGCAAGTCCGTCCGCTATCGGTCCTGCATACATTATTCCGTCTATTCCCATGATAAGCGGCAGCACAATAACTAATGGAAGTAAAAAGATTATCTGTCTTGTAAGAGACAAAAACATACCGCCCTTTGGTTTTCCGATTGCCGTAAGGAATGTTGATGTTATCGGCTGCAAGCAGTTTACGCAGGTTCAGTCCAAAAACAAATATAGCATCCAGCACCGTGTTTATTACCGCACCTATAAGATTACATATCATTGCCATATTAGGATTTCCATCGGCTCTTATGAGATGACCGCCGCCAGCCGTAAGAATGACAAGCGGAAATCCTATCGCTGTTATCCTTGTATATGTCATTGCATAAGGAAGTACATTATCTGATGAACCAAAAAATAACAGCATTGGTTTTAAAAACATCTCGCTCACTATACATAAAACAAGTCCGCATAAAAATAACATTGCCGCAGCATTTCCGATATAATAAGCCGCCGTTTTTTTGTCTCCAGCTCCCATTGAAAGATTGAATGCTGACGCACCGCCTATTCCAAACAACAATGCTATGGCGATACAGGTTATCGACAACGGAAATGAAATGCTGGTTGCTGCATTGCCAAGTGAACCTACAGCCTGTCCGATAAAAAACTGGTCTACAATATTATACAGTGCCGTCACCAGCATGGCAATTATGCTCGGTACTGAAAATTTTACCAGCAGTTTGTTTATCGGAAGCATCTCCAACGGATTTTCTTTTTTCATCTCACTCATTTTATCCCCCATTTCTCTCTTTATGTTTATTTTTTATATCAAGTGCACAAAGGCACCAATTTTGTATTTTTTGCTAGTCAAGCGGATATTTGCAATTTACTCTGCTACTTGCTTATAAAATTATTAACAGCTTTTACAAACATATCAGAAATGACATACCTTATATCAACGGAAAAATATGCGTAAATCCTTAAATTTAACTCGGATTTACGCATATCGCTACTCAGTTATTTTACTTTTATCTATCAAATTTCCCCAGTATGCATAGACACCAGTTATTTTTCAAGCTGTCCTCTTTACTCCAAATATCATTCCAAATATTCCTGATAATGTTCCTTGCTCGACAGCTACCATAACAAACGCTATCGCAACTGCCACAAGTCCAAACCATGAAGACTTTATCCCGAATACCTGATTTACAAAAAACTCACAGGCAACTCCAAAATGGTATGTTATAAGTACGCTTCCGTAAAATTTGGCTTTATGACTAAATTTTTTGTCATGGCTGCAAATATATTCAACTCCTGCCATAGTAAACTGCTTGAGGTTGTTTGTTGAAAATATCGTCGAACAGTTATATCCGTAAACTCCCGAAAATGAAGTCCACTGGACTGCCGCCGCAAAAAATATCGGATACAGTGATACAATTATGTCCATATCTTTAGGAAAAAATCCAAGCATTATAAATGCAAGTGCATCGACTACGACAGCAATGTAGTGAACGTTTATCTTTGTAATCTTTTGCCATATAACAACAAGTGTCACACCTGCCATATATAGAAACACACCGCCAAGCCTTATAAAGAGGTCTAAAAAATCTGTCCCTACTATACTCATAGCTACATGGATAAGATTTGATGTCTGTGCGTTGCCAAATACATCTGCCCTGTTTAAAAGTGCATATGCTCCGATATAACCTCCTATAAAAGCCATTGTACAATGTAATTTTTTACGAAAATCGTCTGATACTTCACTCTCACTGTTCATCTCTATGCCTCGATTCTATACTCCTGATGCCTGGTTAAAGCGTTCATATGTGCAGGCACAATCACATTTTGGACTTTTAACACTTACATCATATATTGATTTTTTGTTTAATTTGAACAAAAAATATATTAAAATTAAGTATTTATTTGCTTTCACTTCATAAAATTAAGCGAATATATTATAGCAGAGCATTTTTTTAATGTCAAACCAATGCACATACTTTGAACTGTTACATTTTCCCTCATACAATTTACTAAAAAACTTGTAATCGTTTTTCTTTTTTCTCGCAGCTCATTCAAAAACTTTCATCTGTTTTTCTTTTTTCTCTCACGCAGTTCCTTAAAAAAATTTTTCATCATAATCTGGCACTCCTCCTGTAAAACACCATCAACAGAGTCTACCTGATGATTAAATTCTTTTATCTGAAACATATTTAAGATACTGCCTGCACATCCTGCTTTTGGATTCATGGCTCCTATCACTACTTTTGGAATCCTCGCCTGCACGATAGCTCCTGCACACATTGGACACGGCTCTAATGTCACATACATCGTGCACTCCTCAAGCCTCCAGTCTCCCAAAGCCTTACTTGCTTTTTTGATTGCGGAAATCTCCGCATGACCCAGAGTGCTGTGAAGCTTATTTCGTTTATTATAACCTCTGGCAATTATCTTATCATCATGTACGATAACGCAGCCAATCGGAACTTCATCTATCAACGCAGCTTTTTTTGCCTGCTTCAGAGCCTCTTTCATATATTTTTCATCATTACTCACTTTTCTTTATTCCCTATCCTGCCTATTATTCTATAACGGTTTTATCAAAAATAACTATTACTTCTTTTTTACTAAACTTGATTTAACAGCCTATTTCCTGTCTCTCTTGTAGAAAAACGCATATTGCTGGTAAACTCCTGCATATCTGTCACTCATCCACGCAGGCTTCACTCCGTCGTACTCCTCGTCTATTATCTTTTTCATCCACACATCTATAGGACACGCATCAAGGTGATGAAGTCCGAAAAGACTTATGCAGTTTGCAACTTTCTTTCCTATTCCTTTATGTTCCATAAGCATTTTCATACTATGCTCATAATCACACTTTCGCAATCGTTCAAAAAAGTCCGTATTTTCATGCTCATACTGACACATAAGCCATATATATTCATCACGATAGCCAAGACCAAGCTCACTAAGACTCTCCCTGCCACCGTTTTTCTCAATGTCAGCAAGATGCGGAAATCCGTATATCACATTTTCATTCTGCTTTATATCATTTGTCGTTTTATCGGCACATAATTCTTTTTTACTTTGTCCTGCCTCTTCCTTGATATTTTTACTCACATTATTTTTAATACTTTTATCTGCATTTTCCCTCATCGGCTGACACTCTGTTTCTTTGCACACTACTGCCTTGTATCTGTCGCAGACTGCTTCTATGCCCTTTTTGATGCGTGGGATATTATTATTTTGTGAAATTATGTAAGAAATTATCATCTCCCACAATTCCTGATTTAATATCCTGATACCACTTCCATAAGCCGCCGCTTCTTTTAAAAATGTATCATTGTCGTCTATGGCATCGATTATCCTGCCATAGTCAATTTTCATATCAAAATAATGTTCCCATATTTTTTTATATTCTTCCCCGGTGCATGAAAATTCAAATTTCTCCCCGGATTGTGCCACCGTCACCTGATGGTCATAGGCAGGGATAAGATATTTTCCCTCATCGAGTTTTCTCCATCTGAAACACTGTCCTGAGTCTGCTATCTGCTCCAGATTAAAATTTTTAATATTTATTATCATAAGAATCTTCCAGCCTTATATCTGTATTGTAGTCATTCTTTATATTTTTAATAGCCGCATCCGGCATAACAGAATTTATCATAGAACTACTGCTTCTGTATCCATATGCATTATTTCCCATTGAGAAATCCGAACCGCCGTTTCCATCTTTTAACTTGAACCTTGAAAGTGCAATTTCAAGTCCTCTTGCCTGACCCGACAATTCTTCACTTGCAGATGCACATTCCTCACTTGTAGCTGAATTTGTCTGTACCACCTGGGATACCTGTGTAAGTGCATCGTCTATCTGTGATGTAGCTGATGCCTGTTCATTGGATGCATCTGAAATATTAGCACTAAGTCCGTTTATCTTGTCTATCATTTCTGATATGACACCAAGTGCTTTTGCCGTATCCTCAACAAGTCCTGAACCATGTTTTACTTTTGCTATTGAATCCTCTATCATATCTGCCGTCTGTTTAGATGCCGCGGCGGAACGACCTGCAAGATTTCTAACCTCCTCCGCCACTACTGCAAAACCTTTTCCCTGTTCACCTGCTCGTGCAGCTTCAACAGTCGCATTTAAGGCAAGAATATTTGTGTTAAATGCAATATCATCTATTACTTTGATAATCTTCTGTATGTTTTCTGATGATTCATTTATCTCGTTCATAGCCTGAATCATCTCACGCATACATCTGTTACTCTCATCCGCATCACTCTTGGCATGGACAACAATATCATTTACTTCTGCCGCTTTCTGTGCATTGTCCTTTGTCTTATTTGCAATATCTGTTATAGAGGCAGAAATTTCCTGTATGGCACTTGCCTGTTCTGATGAGCCTTGTGCAAGCGTCTGACTCGCCGCAGCTATCTGTTCTGAACCTGTCGTTATCTGATTTGCCGCATTTCTTATCTTTGAAAATGCCATATTGTTGTCGGCAATAAGTTTTACTATCGCATTTCCGACTATATCATTTTCTGATTTTGGCTGATATGATACCGTCATATCTCCATCTGATATAAGTTTTAAAGTATCAGCCTGATTTTTCAGATTATCAACCATAGCCTGAAATCCGTCAACAAGGGCTCCAACTTCATTATCAATCTTAGAAGGTGTTATATCAACATCTACTTCACCTGCCGATACTTTCTTTGCAACACCGGCAAGTTCAACAAGCGGATTGCGTATTGTAGTCATTATAAACCAAAATGCAACAAACGCATTAGCAAGTGCAATAATCATTATAAATGCAACAAAATAATCACCTTTTTTATTCTGTGCTATGACATAATCCTGCTTTTTCTGTGCATATTTATCTATTTCATTTATAAGCTTTTTAATATTTTCCTCCGCCTTATCTGCACTCTTGACTCCATTGTCTTTCAAGTAATTCCTTGCATCCTGTATTTTTCCGGCATCAAAATATTCAAGACACTTATCTACATCTGAAAAATAATCATCTATATTAGTTTTTACTTTTTCATACAAAGTCTTTGTAGCAGAATCCTTAAGGTCGCCTTTTACCTCATCCATATAGTCATTTACGGTATTTTTGGCTTCACTGATATTACTTTTTGATGCTTCTATATTTTCATTATCACCAACATACATATACATTACATTTCTAAGCTGGACTTTGACTTCCTGAAACTGTGCAAATCCAATTGCCGCTTCACCCTGCGTCTTTCCATAATTCTCATAGAGTTCTGTCTCCGTCTCAACTGAATTGTTTCTCATAAGATAGCCACACGCTCCGACAATAAACATACTTAACATCATAAGTCCAAGTGTCATGATAAGCTGTGCTCCAACCGTCATCTTGCTCTTTTTCTTCATATTAATCCTCATTTCTGCACACGTTTTTTTGTGCATATCAAGTTTGTGTCAAGTGTGCGCAGACACAAATCTTGTGTGTGAAAAATCTTGCATATATGGATTTTTCACGCTAAGTATTCCTCCAATTCTTTTGTTACCGTTCATATAACAGGTGACTGCAACATCATATTCCCCTTGCAATACACTAATAAACTAACAATAGTCTATAAAACTCCATTGTGTATCAAAAACATACACATATGTATGATAACACAAAACAAATCGGTCGTACATTTTTTCTTCTGATATATAGCATTTAATTTCACCTTTTGATACTATATATTAATAGGTATTTGCAGGATTGCGAAAATTGCACAGTAATGAAGCAATCCGCGGCATTAGTTTGGGCAAAATACCTTTTGACCTCAACATCATATTATTGAATTAACACAACATAAAACCAGTTTAACACAAAAAACTTTATAAGAGGAAAACTATGAAAATACTAATTTACCGCTGGAATTCATACAATCAGAATGATATTGAAAGTGCATTTAAAGATGCCGGCTGCGTTTGTGATATTTTTAATGAAAAAATCTCAAACTATGAAAACGACCCGTTATTCTGTCAAAAACTTTATACCATACTTAAAAAAGGAAACTATGATTTCTGCTTTTCCATTAATTTTTTCCCGCTTATATCAGAAGTATGTCATGACACCGACACCCTCTATGTAAGCTGGAACTGTGATGCACCTTTGCTTGCAATGTATCACCGAAATGTATTTTTTGATACAAATATCATTTTTGAATTTGACTATAACAATTTAATTGAATTTAAAAATATGGGTGTTACAAATATATATTATCTTCCACTTGCGGCAAATGTAAAGAGATATGACCAACTACTGACTAAAAATAATCCATTTACCGAACCACCATTACCAAAATCCACTGATACTCTACATGAATATACAGAGACTGACTCTGCCACTTACCCTGTGCAGAATTTTTCTAAACCGGCACAACCTTTAACTGGATATGACATATCTTTTGTAGGCAGTCTGTATGAAAAAAATTCGTATGATAAAATTCAGTCAGACCTCCCCGATTATCTTACGGGCTATCTTGACGGAGCTATTTTTGCACAGACTCAGGTTTCAGGTGGAAATATCTTAGAAAATCTCCTGACACCTGAAATTTGTTCCATGATAGAAGAAATCACAGATTACAAAAAAAGTGATGACTCATTCGTGACAACAAAAAAACTGTTTTCAACAACGGTTCTTGGCTTTAAGGCGGCATCTGTCACCAGAACAAACAACCTTAACAAACTTTCCAAAAATTTTATACATAAAGTGCACCTTTTCACCGACAGCGACACTTCCACGCTCCCGCTTATAACCGCACATCCGAGAGTAGATTACCTGACTGAAATGCCATTTATATTTAACAAAAGCAAAATAAATATAAATATGACAATCCCTAATATCTCATCAGGACTGTCATTGCGTGTATGGGATATAATCGGCTGTCACGGACTTTTAATGACCGACTTCAGACCCGAACTTTTAAATTTCTTCAAACCGGACGAAGATATAGTGATATATGAGGACAGCAACGAGCTTATTGACAAAACTTCGTTTTACCTGAAACACGATGAATTGAGAAACAAAGTCACTGACAATGCATATAAAAAAGTATCTGTCCTGCACACGACCGAAATCAGGATAAGCGAAATCATAAAAACAGTTAAACACACACGGTAAAATCTCATTCTCGTAAATGAAAACTTGTATATCTTTACAAAATGGGCTATCATATCTCTAACAGTTATTTTTTATGGAATATACTGGAATAAAGTGCAAAAAAACTATATATACAGTTTTTTTCACACATGATTTATGCTTTGCACAAACTTGCTATGCACAAAAAACTGTGCAGGAAATGAGGGATATAGTATGACAGAAAATAAAATTATTTTAGAAGAAAACAAGAATTATTATGAGCGTTTCAGCCTTGCTGTTGAACGAATCCGCATGATACACACTGAACTTTGGGACCAAAGTGTCACTCTTGCCGATAAACATCTAAACAGTTATTTTATAAAAACATCTTATTTTGCATTACAATTAAACGAAATATACAACCTTTCAAAAAACAATATATTAAAAACACTTACTGAGTCTGAATTGTTTCATCTCAATCAGGGGCTCTATGAAGATATTGACCCTGCAAAGTATGAGACAAGTTACACCAACCCCGCATATGCGGTTAAACGCTTTGGTGCCGAGACCGGTCTGTATCTCAGTGCTCTCTATGCAGAGCTTCACAGCAATATTCCTAATGCTATCGAAGAACGGCTTTTTAATCTTACAACTATATTTGAGCTTTTTATTGAGATATACAATCTTTTTGAGGACTCTGACTGCAAACCGGAACAGATAAGGTCTGCACTTTATTATTATTTCTTTGATTACAGTGATGTTACCATCAAGGCAGGTCTTAACGATATGCTCAACCCTGAAATGTCTTTTATCAAAGATATAATAATGAATGAAAATCTTGAGGACCTGAGATACCTCTATTTTTCAGGTGAATATGTCACTGACAATGAGGTAAAGACCGCAAAATATTTAAACAGCCTGCCTCAGGAAAAAATCGACTCTATAGCTCATACTTTTACACAGGGTATCATCAAAGGCTACAAAGTCTACAATATGGATATGTCAGGCAAGAAAACAGTCAATATCAGATACCCGCTCGGCTTTGAGCGTATCATAAAGTCTGCTGTTTTACAGTTTAGGGAAAATGGTCTTGAACCGGTTATCTACAGGGCTTCATTTGCGATAGGTTCACGCACCTCAATGTATAAAGTTGGTTTTCACGGTGCATCGGCAAACAAACAGTTTGAGTACGACCACCGCAACGACCTCGCACTTATATTTGATAAAGGTTATGCCGACAGACAGCTCTCTGAATATAAACTTGCCTATGAATCAATGAAAGATGCAGCCGCAAAATTTGCCGGTCCTGCACTTATCGAAAGTTTTGGTGAGAAACCTTTTGCACCTGTTGAAAAAGACTGCCTGCCAAAATACAGTGATAAGCACCAAAAGCAGCTTATCGCTTTCCGTTCTGAAAAAGGTATGCTCACAAACAATTATATACCACAGGATAAGATAAGCTTTACTATCATTGCTTTCCCTGTTCCTGACATAGGCAGAAAGTTTGAAAAAATCTTTGAGGAAACAGTAAAGGTAAATACTCTAGACTCAGATAAATACGAAAAGATACAAACAAATATAATCAATGCTCTTGATAAAGGAGATTATGTTACTGTTACAGGCCGTGGCAATAACCACACTGACATGAAGATAAATCTCGTAAAGAAAACTGCTCCAGAAAAACAGACTGTTTTTGAGAACTGTCTTGATGATGTAAATATCCCTCTCGGTGAAGTCTTTACTTCCCCGGAATTAAAGGGTACTGAGGGTGTTCTCCATGTGACTGAAGTTTACCTTGACAATCTGAAATATAAGGACCTTGAACTTAAATTTAAAGACGGCTGTGTTACTGATTATGCCTGCAAAAACTTTGAAAATGAGGAAGAAAACAAAAAATATATACATGAGAATGTTCTCTACAGACATGATACACTTCCTATCGGCGAATTTGCAATCGGCACAAACACAACTGCATATATGATGGGATTAAAATATAACATCTCAGGTCTGCTCCCTATCCTTATCGCAGAAAAGACCGGTCCTCACTTTGCAGTCGGTGACACCTGTTTTTCCCATGAAGAAGACCTTGTGACTTACAATCCTGACGGTAAGCAAATGGTCGCTAAGGAAAATGATTTTTCTAAACTTAGAAACAGCGAACCGGAAAAAGCTTACTTTAACTGCCACACTGATATAACTATTCCTTATTCTGAACTGGGGGATATTGTGGTGCATACTGAAAATGATGAAAAAATCACTATAATCAAAAACGGAAGATTTGTGCTGGAGGGAACAGAGGCACTCAATGAGGTTTTTGAGGATTAACCAACGGACGCAGGAAAGGGATTATTATCAGACCTCATGGACGCTCCCACTCCATTCGGTCACGATAATAATCCCTTTCCTGCTGTGTTTTTGATATCGTTACAATGTGAAAAAAGCAGGATTGAAATTCAATCCCGCCTTTTTGTTATATTACTGATTATGATTTGTGATTATTTTACTTTCACATTTTTTACTACACTGTATGTTCCTGTTGTCTTGCCTGATACAGCCTGCACTCTTACAAAATATTTCTTCTTTGATTTAAGTTTCTTGATTGTAAGGCTTGTGCTCTTTGTTGTTTTTGTTGTTACATTTTTCTTAAATTTCTTATCTGTTGATACCTGTACTTTGTATGATTTTGCATTTTTTACTTTTGCAATTTTTACAGTGAGCTGTTTTTTGCCTGCTGTAAGTTTTGTTATTTTTGCTTTGGCAAGTTTTGCTGCTGTTGTTTTATTTTCTTTTGGAAGTGTATATTTTGCGTCATCTGATGCTGTGTATGCCACTTTTTCTACCGGAAGCATAAGTTCACTTTTTTCTGATGCTCTTACTGCTGCGTTAAGTCCTCTGAGAAGCTGTTCCGGCTGGAATGACATAAGACCCTCATCTACAGTATTTTTGTCTGTATCTACAAATCCGAGTGCATCATCGTAAAGTGTCACACCGTTTTTGATGAGGTCTGTTCCGTTTTCTTCTGCTGCCACATCAATGTTAAATAATCCTGCTGTTATCATTATCTGAGCAGTTGTCCAAGCATTGCTTGCTGAGTATGAATCTCCGTATTTTCCGTCTGCTCCCTGCATATTATAAATAAGACTAAGTACCTTATCGCAGGCTTTCTTTACTGCCTCTTTATCTACACCTGCCTCGTCTTTTGTCTCATATGCATAGAGTGGCTGAATCTGCATTACCGCACTGTCAAGGCTGTTCCACTCAAGTGATGTTTTAATCTGGCTGTCAACATCAGATACGGTCTTGTTTACAAGTTCTGCTCTTGTAAGATATTTGTCTCCTGTCTTTAACTCATAGTTATTTGAGTCAATTGCCATAAGTATCATTGTCTCTCTGCTGTAGATGCTTGATGCTTCGTAAATGCTCTTATCAGCAAGTTTTTCTATAAGATTAAATCCGTTTACATCTGATGCGTCTTTTCCAAGTGCTGTTACGCAGAGTGCAATCTTAGCATATGTCTGGCTTGCTGCACCGTCTTTTAATATGCTTCCCTGTGATACATATTTTTTGTTTGTATCGTCATAGAATTTACCTGTTGATGTTTTTATTGCTCCAAGCTGTGTTTTAACTTTTGCATAAACTGCATCATAAAATTTGTCTGCCTTAAAACCTGCTCTTGCAAGTGAGAATACTGTATAAAGTCCTGATGAATCTTCTACACCCGGTACATATTTTCCACTCTTAAATGTAGTATCATAAATCTTCTGTGCAAGTACATCCTGGGCTTTTTTCGCTTTTTCTGAATATACCGAATATCCTGCAGGATTTTTTGAAGCATCATCATTGAAGCATGATGCACTTGTATTGTAGTTATTATAGCTGTAGATAAGACTTATCTTGTCGTTATTGTTTACTTTCTGGCTGCTGATTCCAAGATTTGCATACTGGCCGTTTACAAAAAAGCCCCAATAATACCAATCGTTTCCGACATTATACATATCAAGGTCTGCTATTGAATCAAGGCTGTCACCCCATGATGAAGATGAAATCTTATAGTTATCCTTGTATGCTGATTTGTCAAGTGCTGTTTTAATAGCATCTTCTGCTACCGCACCCTCATCAAGCTGAATGGCTGTTTTGCTTACTGCTACTGCCGAGCCTGATGCATTCTTTCCTTCTGCTGCCACATAGACAACAATCTTTTCCTTTTCGTCTGCATTTGCTTTTACGCTTGTCATTCCAAACGCCGTTGTAAATGCCATTACTGCTGATAATGCAATGCTTATCGCTTTTTTGTTCCTCATCTTTTTACCTCCATAAATATGTTTTTTACATACGGTATATCCCGTATTTTATCTGAACCCTTTCTATTTTTTTAAGGAATGGTTCTCCTATTAAAAATACACATAATGCCGCTGTTGCCGCGTGCATTATATCATATGGCACTCCCGTTATATAAAGTGCCTTCAATACGGCAAGGTTTATCCCTGTACCTTTTGTATATGAACTTTGCATTATAAGTGCCGCAAAATTCATTATGCCTCCATATATTATAAATATCACTAAAAATGTAAATACTGCCATAACTATACTGTCTGTTTTAAGTCTTTTCCGCAGCAAAAGACCGCCTGTTATAAGTCCTGCAAGACCAAATATATAAAGCATTATGCCTTTTGTGTCTGCCATATCCCTACCGGTAAACACTACAAAGAGATACCCCGTCACTTCAAACAATATTACACTCGCGATTAATGTTATAAACGAGCTGTTGTTTTTTAAATCTTTCTTTCCTCTTAAGTCATATCTCACAAATACAACTCCGCTTATAAAACCTATAAGACCCCATGATACCATCTGCCACGGTGTCCACGGCCCCTGGCCGTCAAAAAAATTGCATATAAATCTCCCAAGTGCACCCGTCAGAAATCCGGCTTCAGGTCCTAACGCTATCCCCGATAAAACTACCACCGCACTTCCACCATGCAGTGGAATTGTATGTGCACATAAGAGATTAAATGACACACAGAAAGATACCATCATCGCAAAAAGAACTATCTCCCTTGCCCTTATTGCCTTGTATTCAAAACTTACAAAGAACGGCAGCATAACTGCTACAAGCATAAACATACTTATAAACAGATAATGTTTCTGTCTTAATACATAACTGGATATATAAAGCAAAGTCGGTATCAGGATTATTATTACAAGCCATACGGATATTTTTCTTTTTAATATGTTCTTTTTTATCTTTTCCTCATCATAATTTCTGCGACTTACATATTTATTTTCCAAATAATTCCACCGCCTGTCTGTAATTTACCGGTAAACATATCCGTTTACTCTCCGTCTGCTGCACATCTGTTTTTTTGTAAATCTTATTTCGGTTTATATCTGACTTTCTGTCATCCGTCACAAATCCATACAAATCTGCCTGCTCATCATAAATATCTGAAAACATCCTGCATATGTCTGTCGTATAAAAATAATTCTGCCTGAAAAACTCTTCCGCCGTCTGCATTTTTGTAAGTTCCCCATCAAATAAAAGCCCACATTCATCTGCATTTTCCGCACAGAAATCAATATCATGCGACACAATCACAACGGCAATCCCTGCTCTTTTCATTTCATCAAACATCACGGCAAGCTTTTTCTTAAACTCCCCGTCAATTCCCTTTGTCGGCTCATCAAGCATCAAAACATCAGGTTTTAGCAGCAATACTTTTCCTATTGCAAGTCTCTGCTGCTGTCCAACACTTAAATCAAACGGATGCGAGTCTTTTTTTTCTGACAACTCCATTTTTTCAAGCATTTCTTTTATATTATTGTCAACAAACTGTGCTCCCTCATATAAATCCCTGTGACTTTTAAATACCTCAAGCAGTTCATCATAAACAGTTATCTCAGTAAATACGGTCTGCGGATTTTGCGGCAGATACACACTTCTTAAACCTTTTAGCTTTTTAATCCTGCCGCCTTTCTTTTTGTAAATGCCTGCAAGTATTTTTAATGCTGTTGTCTTTCCAGAGCCGTTTCCGCCCATAACCGCATAAATTTTTCCACCTGTTATGTCTATCGAAAAATCCTTTAAAACCTCATTTTTTCCGTATGAAAAACTTAAATTTTCTGCTGATATTAATATATCTTTTATTTTTCTGTCATTTTCAGACTTTTTATGCGGTCTGATACCGTCCTGTTCAGATTTGTTTTTTACCACCGCCTCAACTTTAGGTTTCACCGCAGTATTATTCATAAATTCCCTATCGTCTGTCATTTCTTTTTCAAATATTTTATTGTGAGCATTTATTTTAACAAATATGTCGTTTTTTATGTCCTCTATCCACAATTTTGCATCTCTTATCGTCAATGGCAGTTTTCCCATTTTACCATACTCACTCCAAAGTTTCATATAACCCGGAAGTGCTTCATAGACCTTGCTGGATTTTTCTTTCATTTGATGCACTATCGTTCTCACATCATCAAATCCGATAAGTCTTGTGTCTTTCATTAGCATGACACGGTCTGCCATGTGAATAACTTCATGTACTCTCTGCTCACATATGAGTATCGTCACACCAAAATCCCTGTTCAATCTGAATATGTTCTGCAAAAATCTCTCACTTGCAACGGGATCAAGCTGCGATGTAGGTTCATCGAGTATCAGTATTTTGGGATGCATTACCATAACGGACGCAAGATTTAATATCTGTTTCTGACCTCCCGACAATTCATCAGTCTTTTTTTCATACCAGCCGCTTATCCCAAGATACTCTGACATTTCAGCAATCCGTCTGTACATTGTTTCCCTGTCAAATGAAAGACTCTCAAGTCCAAAGGCAAGCTCATGCCAGACCTTGTCCGTCACTATCTGTCCGTCAGGGCTTTGCCCGACATATCCTATCAATGCGGCACTCTCCCGGTCGTCCATAAACTCTATGTCTTTCCCGTCAAAATACATTTTTCCGCTGCCATGCCCTGTCGGTATCTGATTTTTCTTTGCGTGCCTTAACAGCGTAGTCTTTCCACAGCCTGAGTCCCCGCAGAGCAAAACAAACTCGCCTTTTTTTATCTCGAAAGAGATATCTGTTATTGCATTTTGGGACTGATTGGGGTATCTGAATGAAACATTATCAAATTTAAGCATTGTGACCTCCTTTCCTAGTTTATAAACTCTAGGCAATTGCGAAACTCATTACATATTGTTAAATTTTGTGCAGCATATACAAAGTATAGTTTACTGAGAGTTTCGCAAACGCCTATTTATAAACTCTCGGATTCTTCTGAATGAAGAATTTCGAGATTGATTTTTGATATACAGTTTTCCTTTTACACTTTTGTGTTTAAAATACTTCATATATGTTGCGATAGTTTCACAAGCATATATTTTTTACTTTAAAATTTACATTCATTTTATATCATATAAGTGCTGCACACATATATATACACTGGAATATGACCGCCGATACTGCCACCGCATCTGCTTTTTTTATTTCAATTTTCGGAAAGTAGTATGTTTCAAATCTTCCCGTGCACAATGTGTATATTATCAATACAGATATGGCTATAAATGCAATCATGAATATTATATCCCTCTTTTTTATCCTAAATCTGTGGTAACTGCTTCTTCTGCCTGTTCCGTATCCTCTTGATTCCATTGATACAGATGTGTCTATGGAGTTTTCAAGACTCCACGATATGAGAATTGACAATTCTTTTGTGAATTGCTTTGCTTTTGGTATCATCCCCGTATTTTGTGTACATAACATTCCTATCTGTGCTTCATGTATCTCCCACCATCTTTTTATCATCATCGGTATGAAACGCAGCACCATTGAGATTACAAGTGAAATTTTAGGTGATATTTTTCCTGTTATATATAGTATTTTTTCTGAGTCTGTCATGCATCCTGCCGTTACAAACCACAGTGACACCGCCATGAGCATTATTGTCATAAACAATCCATATATAATATTTTCCAATGTTACTGCCATATCGTTTACATAAAACAGAGGCGTTACTCCGTTGTGATTAAAAATTGGAAGTATTATCACTGAAAATAACATTATCGGAACAAATAACATTGCTGTCATTTTTAGTGCTCCTGTTCCTTTATGCCTTAATACTCCAAACAATGCCATCACAAACGACACTGTTATTATCACTGGATTTAGTGTAAACATTGTCATTATAAGCAGCATGATAAAATAAAACATACTTACTGCCGGGTGCAATTCTCTTAACAATCCTTTTTTCACTATACTAATCCTCATTTCTGCATATGTTTTTTATAAAATTTGTGTCAAGTGTGCACATATACAAATCTTGAATGTAAAAAATCTATATATTATCAACTTCCCGCCCTGCCGCTGCAGGTGTAAGTCCATTCTATATGCTCTCCACCTTTCAGTTTATAAGCCGATGACCCTACATTTGGCGTAACTCCATCAACAAGATAAAGCCAGCCGCTCATATCACCTGCCATCTTTTCATAGAGATAACCAATCCCCTTTACATATGAAGTTTTGTAAATTGGTGAATATTCAGCATCATATGCAATCTTTTTTAGCTTGCATACCGCTGTCAGCACATCATATGCCGAAGAACCTTTTTTTATTTTAATGCTTGTTTTATCAAGCAGCTTTCCGCTGTCGGGCACATATTTTCTCGCATTTTTATTTAGTTTATCCATATTTGAAAGAAGAATAGTACAATCAATCGTCACATCACATTTGATATAATTTTTATCATCTTTTTCATCGGTTGAATTTTTATCTGATACAGAAGTATTATCTTTTTTTGTATTCTTATCAGATGTGTTCTTCTTTGCAGCATCCTTATTTTTCTTATTTTTCCTTGTTGTGTTCTTTTTATTTGTATTTTTTTCTGATACATTACTCTTTTTTTCCGTATTTTTATTTGCGGAAATACTTTTGTCATTCCTGGTATTACTTTTATTTTTTAAACCGCTTTCTTTTTTAGATTTCTTACTCTCACCTGAACTTTCATTTTTTAGGGCATCTTTTTTAGAAGTATTTTTCTTTTTTAAATTCTTCCCATCTTCTTTTTCATCACTTGCAATATCGCCACTATCTGTCTTATCCTCACTTCGCCCTATATCATTTTTATCATCCTGCTGCAAGCTGTTCTCATCCTCTTTAATCTCAGACGAGGTATCATTGTCAGATGATTTATCGCTTTCTTCGGCAACAATATTGTCATCTGCCATATCATGATTTTTAACCGACTGTATATCAAGCCTTGAAACACCAAGCACTAATAAAACCACTAAAACTATAGGAATGAGAAATCTTCTATAATTCTTCATATAAATCTCCATTCTTGTTTGCTTACTAATCCATATTCATGTACTGTTTTTTCCTGACAAACACACATATGATAAATATTTGCGAAACTTCCTATAACATTAAAAAAAGACAAAATAAAAAATCCCCAATCGGAGATTTCTTTTTGTCTTTGTATAACAAAAAAACACTATCCGCTCTGATACTTCCCACCGAAGTAGACCTGATAAGCAAGGTAGCTAAAATCTCCTTGTCAGCAGGTCTCCTGGCTCGAACTCAACTGATTTTTTACCTTCCCATGAATTTGTCTGGCTATAGTCTTTTCACAGTGGCTTTAAACAAAGCATAAAACTCTTCATAACATATCATGCTACCTGCTCATAGCACTACTTGTATATTGATAAAGTCTTTATACCATGCACAAAAAATCATCCTTCTTACAGTAGCGGGGGCTGCTGCAGCATCTCACTGCATTCCCTTTTAAGTCTGTCTCTTTAACCTGCCTGCGGCGGCCGGCAAAGTACAGCTCACTGACAATATCAAAAAAAGTATATCACACATAATAAAAATTTTATATATACCTTTTTAACAATAATTATTCATATAAAGAACAATCATTATGCAAAACTCCCTATCATCATACTCCATCTCAACTTCCCCATTATATTTTTGTACAACCTCCTGTACGCTGTTTAATCCAATTCCATGCTCTATCTTATTGCTTTTTATTGTCTTTAAAACACCATTCTTAGCATTTATTCTGCCATCATAACTATTTTTCAAAGTAATAAACATTGCTCCCGACTTGTATTTAATATCAAGTTTTATATATCTGTCTTTATCAGGAATCTGTGCAGCTTCTATGGCATTATCAAGTATATTTCCAAGTACCGTCACCATATCTCCCATGTCAGCCTCAATTATTTCAGGCAGTTTTGTATTTAATTCAATGTTTATATCTTTCTCTGCTGCTTCACTCAATTTGTAATTTACAATACTGTCTAGCTGCACATTCCCACTATCACAATACATTTTCGCCTGGTTAATCTTACCTATCATCTGTTCAATATACTTTTTTGCCTCAACATTTTCGCCATCTTCATCAATCAATGATTCAAGCACATAGAGATGATTATTCATATCGTGCCTGATTTTTCTAATACTAGCACTATTCTTCCGTAAAACCTCAGCCTGTTTTGCAGAATATATATTTTCACGCTCCATCATTTTTGTATGGATACTGTTTATATAACTTCCGGACATCAAATCATACATATACATTATAAGCATAAGTATAAACAATGACAAAAATACTGATATTATTTTTATATTTTGGCTTACATCTTTGCTCATATAAATCATTAATTCCATGCAATATATCAGTAAAATCACTAAGATTATAGATATATTAAATCCTATTGGAAGCTGCAATTTTGAATTAACATTTTTAAAGCTGGTCACAACACAACATAATAATATCTGCATTATACTAAGACATATAAGCTGGTATGTTTCCCCAAAATATCCATTTTGAGTCATATTTCTATTGCCTCCATCTATTATTAGTCCAAGTACCAATTCACACATAAGTGGAAACATAAAAACCAGCACTACTGTTGACATTATTCTGTTTAATTTTTTCTCATAACAGCCCGCAATAAAATATAATATAATAAACGATGTAATCCCGTTAACCAGCGGAATCGGGAATAAAATATACTGTAAACTACCTATAATATAACATAAAATATATGTAATCCCTGCTCTGTTTTTTTGCACTTTCAGTTTTCCAAGAAAAAAATCCATATACTTTGCCGTAACACCCAAATCCAGTGCATTTACAATTAAGTAAGTTAGTATATACCATATCTTATCCATTATCTTCCCTCTATCTTCATGAATTCTTTTCTTATCTGCTCTCTTTTTGCCTGACTTATCGGTATCTGTGTACCATCAACCAAAACAACATGATCATATGACATTATCTTTACAAAACGATAATTAATAAGATATGATTTATGAATCAATAAAAAATCATACTGTTTCAGATTTTCATATATTAGTTCGAGAGAATCATAATAATCATATTCTTCATTTTGCAAATGAACATAAATTTTTCTTCCCTTTCGTTCAAAATATAAAATTTTGCTTATCGGAATTTTATAAAAATCACGGCCTTTTTTAAACCTGAATAAATAATTATCCTTTTCGTTTATTTCCTCAAACTGTTCTACGACATTTAATATGGCACTCTCATCTATGGGTTTTATAAGAAAATTAAGCGGTCTGAAATCAAAAAGTTCCATAGCATACTCTCTCTGCGAAGAAACATAAACTATCTGAACTATTTGATTTTTAAGCTGCTGCCTTATATATCTTCCAATATCGACACCGTTCATATTGGGAAGTTGAATATCAAGAAACAGCATATCATAGCAATATGGCAGCTCACCTGTTTCTATTTTTTCACAAAGTTCTACCCCAGAATAAAAAACATCAATATCATATTCTATACATTTTTTATCTAATATTTTAATAAGTGTCCGCTCTAAATCGGAACAAAACTGTGGTTCATCGTCACATATAGCAATCTTTATCACATTGTACTCCATTTCTATTACCGTTTGTCAAAATTATGTCAAAAAAAAGTATAACATCATATATGAACTAAGTCAAAATGATTTATATCTGATATCCACATATTTTGTGCAACCGAAAACATTCTGATTTATTTCATATAAAATATTATACTTTTATAATTTATGATGCATGATACAAAACATCTTTTGCACAAGACATCGTAATTTATTTATATCAACCTTAACCCTTTTCTCCTATCTTCACGAACCAAAAATTATTATCATCCATACCAAATACTACACCATGTATGAAATTTTTGCCGTCAACAATACATAGTGTAAACATTCAAGCGGATATCCTAAATCCACTCTGCTACCTTCTCATAACACTTTCAGACACAAAACAATAATCACAACTATGATGATAAATACAATGATAAAATTTCTCAAATATATTATCGTCTTTTTGATTCTCCGCTGATACTCTTCAATCTCGCCCAACTCAGCCGTTTTTTTTCTTATAAGACGATTTGTAAGTCTCTCGGAAATTTCATCACTGTCAAACATCCTGCATTTTTCCTCCTTTCTGCCGCAATTTATATCATTACCGTTTATCACATCTGCAATACTACGGTAATCTTATAACTCACTACTCCCGGCAAAAATACACCTATTTACAATGAAAATAATAACATATTTCATTGCATTTTTATGCAGGATGTAAAAAAACAAAGCGTTTTTGTAAGAATTTAAAGATGTAAGGCTTTTTATTTCTGCTCACACTTACATTATCCGGCAACACTCATTTTCAGGTAAATCAGATATTAGCTTTTCTCTATCTGCGTTTAAAACCCTGCCAGTTCTCTTAAATCATTAATAACCTCTCTATCCATCTCATAACATTTTCCATTATAAAATACTTTTGACCCGGCAATCCCAATCTGCCATTTTTTGTCTTTACTTTTTATATAAAGTACACTGACTCCCTCAATCAATTCACTTTTTACTTTTTTATAGCCGGCATTATTAAGATATGAAATAAACTTTTCTTTGTCCTTATCTGCCATGACTTTATTTCTTACAGAACCAATCTCCATTTCTATCGTCATTTTCTCAGGCTTTGCAAAACCAAAAAGTTTTACTCCCTTTACCTTTCTGTTACTATAGACTGCAAAAATTAAGATAAGGCAAACTACAATGCATATTGCAAAAATTTTTCCTTTTTTCATGAAATCATTCCACTCCTTACTTTTTAGACAATGATGAAACCCATGTAAATACTGGTCCATTTACAGATGACTTAAAAGTTGTTTTTTCTCCTTTATAATATATTATCTTAGTACCGCCTAAATCATTATTTAATGCCGAATCCCATATAGCTATATATTCATCTGCCTTATGTCTTCTATACCCTATTATTGTTACCGAATGACCTAAATCCAACGACCTAGCTGATATAGACACTGGTTTCTTTGCATCAATATTCTTTATAATTTCAGCCCATTTTAAAACCCTTCCTCGTCTAATTTCATATTTAATTTTATACTTCTCTAAAGCATTTTGTTTGTCATATATAGTTCCACCTTTTTCATAATTTCTACCTATAATATCAGCTACTGCTCTAGCAGATATATCTTTACCATTTACATAATTAACTATAGTTGCAACTGAAGCAGCCCAACATAAATTGTGATTTCCCTGCCCTTTAGGATTATTTAACTTCAGCATTGTTTCTTTTAAATTTGTATCATTAATTTGACTTGAAAATTTTGCTTGATATTTTTCCATCACAATTTCTGTATTATCATAATCTGTTATATTTACATAACTTTGTTCAATATTTGACATAACTCCGATACTCTTATTATATAACTTAAAATAATCTAAACTGCCGTAATATATTTCCTTAGAATCCCCAAAAAACTCTACTTTTTCTAAATTGGATTGCGCTATAAGAATATCATCTTCTAAATAAAACACATAATCTCTATTATAATAATCTATCTGATTCAAACATTCTACCATTTCTGTACTCACACCACATTGTAGTTCATTGTTAATACAAACAACTTCCATTAATAACTTATATTTCTTATTTGTATCCATAATTGGATAATATACTACACTTTGTTGATTAATTTCGTCAACATTTATTACACAAAATGGTTCTCCAATATAAAGCTTTTCTTCTGTATCACCATTTTCCCCAATATATTCTCTCGCATAGTCAGATATTTCAGCATAATGTTCTAAGGCAAATTTATTAATTTTATCAGATATGTACACTGAATTATTTTCTGTTGAATTTGTCAAAAAAATATCATTATAATTTGTTACCTCATTTGCATTAACTTTTTTCCCAAACAAAAAAATTGCTAAAACCACCAAAAATACTCTACTAATATTTGACATAAAACTTTTCATAATGACTTTCCTCCTTTAAATTCCATATTCTTCTTAGGCATTTGCGAAACTCTCATAATATATTAGTCAAGCGGATATTCGCAATCCACTCTGCTACTTGTTCATAACACTATTAGCTGCTACCTCAGCATATGTATCAGAAGCGGCTTGTCCCTCTCCTGATACAAGCAAGTCCCCCACGCTCTCTATGCAATAGATGTGGTGACTTCCTTAATAATGTTAAATTGTGCAGATTTAACAAATAGTGTTAGCTGGCATTTTGTACAAATAAATAAATGCAATTTCCAAGTACAAATAATGAATTTCGTAATTACTTACCATATTTAATATAACATAGCATTTGTTATTTTTTATTTAATGTAAAAAAATATAGCATTTTTGTAAGAATTTAAAGTTTTCTCTCAAACCTGACATAAATATCCAGTAAAATATCCTTTTCTTAGATATTTTGCAAATCATATCAGTAAATTCAAATTTACCTAAATATCATAAACCGAATTTCTCACCTCACCGTTAAGGAATGACTCAATATTCTTATAAACTTCCTCCACACAGCGTTTTCTCGCTTCTACCGCTGCCCATGCGATATGCGGTGTTATATAAACATTGCTTCTGTCAAGAATTCTGTTTAAAGGATTGTCGTGCTTTATTGGTTCTCCGTTTAAAACATCAAGTCCTACAGCTCCTATCTCGTCATTCTCTATAGCCTCTGCCAATGCTTCATCGTCTATAATACCACCTCTGCCGAGATTTAAAAGTACCGCATCTTTTTTCATCTTCTTAAATGCACTCTCATTCATAAGTTTACTTGTCGCATCATTTAGCGGTGCATGAATTGACACTATATCAGATTTTAAAAGCAGTTCATCAAACGAAACCTGTCTGTAATCGCTGTTACTGTTTTTTCCCGAAGTTGAATAATATATAACTTCACACCCAAATGCTTTTGCTATATCAGCAACACGCCTGCCAATCCTGCCAAGACCTATAATACCCCATGTCTTTCCGGCAAGTTCATGAAACTTCTCTGGAAAACAGCCGAAGCCGACCTGTCTCTCGTACTCACCTCTCTTTACATAATCATCATAAAATCTCGACTTTTCCCACAGATAAAAAAGCAGCGAAAAGGTATGCTGCACCACTGCCTCCGTAGAATAGCCGACAACATTAGAAGCCGCAATTCCACGCTTCTTTATATAAGGAACATCAATTGGGTCAGTTCCTGTCGCAGTTATACAGATAAGCTTGAGATTTTTTGCATCCTTTAAAATCGCTTCATCCATCTTTATCTTATTCATAATGGCAATATCTGCTTCCTTGATACGGACTGCATTTTCAGCCGGAGTATCTACATCATATACAGTAACATCACCGAGCTTATCAAAAGCAGACAGATCCATGTCATCACCAAGTGACTGTGCCTCCATAAAAACGATCTTTGGTCTTTTATCTTTATTCATTTTAACCTCATTTCTTTATATGCTTTTACACCATGTAAAAAACATCTGCAATTAACCATTTTCCAATCCCACAATACATCTTCTATTTAATATGAAGTATCTCCTTTGCCCTCTCCACCTGCTCTTTTGTAGGCGGCTCGACATCCTCAAGGCTGTACTTGTAACCGAGTTCCTTCCATTTAAATACACCAAGCGTATGATAAGGAAGTATCTCAACTTTTTTGACTGTCTTTAATTTTGAGATAAATTCATAAAGTCTTTTTAAATATTTCTCATCATCATTTATCCCTGGAACAAGAACATGTCTTATCCACATATCTTTTCCCTGTTTTGAAAGATACTCAGCCATATCAAGTATATTTTTATTTGTAAATCCCGTAAGTTTTTTATGCTCCTCATCATCTATATGTTTTATGTCGAGCATAAATAAATCCGTGTATTTTAAAAGTTCATTGAACTTGTCGAAAAACTCCGGCTCTCTTGTAAACGGATTTCCGGCGGTATCGAGTGTTGTATGAATTTTGTCCTGCTTTGCAAGCTTAAAAAATTCGATAAGAAAATCTATCTGTAAAAGTGCTTCGCCGCCGCTTACCGTGATACCGCCGGTCTTTCCCCAATAACTTTTGTATCTTTTAGCCTGTTTTAAAAGTTCCTCCGGCGTCTTTAAATTATCATAGTCATCCCCCGGAAGTTTCCATGTATCAGGGTTATGGCAATATTTACAACGCATATTGCAACCCTGTAAAAAGACAAGAAATCTTACTCCCGGTCCGTCTGCCGAGCCAAAACTTTCTATTGAATGAACTCTTGCATATATCTGTTTATTTTCTGACATAATAATCTCCATTTCTTTTTTTATATTCCTAAATCGCTTATAGTATAGCAGATTTGCTCATGAAATTATACATAGCTTATTGATTTTTATCATTAAGTTATGAAAGCATCAAATATAGATAACAATATATTTTTACATACAAATTGCTATTTGCATGATTGTAAAAATTGCAATCCATGACATAAATTTCAACAAAAAACTCCCCATCACCGCCTTTCCGGCGGCAATTGGGAGTTATTTATTTACTGCCCACACCTGCGTGCGTTTGGCAGCTATTTTTTCAATATCTATCAAGCGGATATTCGTGATAGGCTTTGCTGCCTGCTTGATAGTATTAAATGCCTTTTGCATACCATTTCTTCTTAAACATCATTAAAAATCATAGTACACCAAGCTTATGATTTCCTACATATGGTCATGGCAGGTTCTTGCGATTACATCGAGCTGCTGCTCTCTTGTAAGGTCAATGAACTTAACTGCATATCCTGATACACGGATTGTGAAGTTTGCATACTCCTCTTTCTCAGGATGCTCCATAGCGTCGATAAGTTTTTCTTTACCGAATACATTGACATTGAGGTGATGTGCTCCCTGGTCGAAGTAACCGTCCATTACCTGAACAAGGTTTGTCACACGCTCGCCATCCTCGTTTCCGAGTGCTCCCGGATTGATTGTCTGTGTATTTGAAATTCCATCAAGTGCCCACTCATATGGAAGTTTTGTAAGTGAGTTAAGCGAAGCTAAAAGTCCGCTCTTTTCTGCACCGTAGCTTGGGTTTGCTCCAGGTGATAAAGGCTCTCCGGCTTTTCTTCCGTCAGGCATTGAACCTGTTGCTTTTCCGTAAACTACATTTGATGTGATTGTAAGAATTGATGTTGTAGGCTCTGAGCGTCTGTATGTGTGATGCTTCTTAATCTTATCCATGAATGTTCCAAGAAGCCATACACCAATCTCGTCTGCTCTGTCATCATCATTTCCGTATCTAGGGAAATCTCCCTCTATCTCATAATCTTTTGCAAGTCCGTTCTCATCACGGATAACCTTAACCTTTGCATATTTGATAGCTGAAAGCGAGTCAATTACATGAGAAAATCCTGCGATACCTGTTGCAAATGTTCTCTTTAAGTCTGTATCCATAAGTGCAAGCTCTGCTGCCTCATAATAATATTTATCATGCATATACTGGATGAGGTTAAGCGTATTTACATAAAGGTCTGCAAGCCAGTCCATCATGTCATCATATCTTTCCATTACCTCATCATAGTCAAGGTACTCAGATGTAATAGGTCTGTACTTAGGTCCTACCTGGTCGCCTGTCTTTTCATCAACACCACCGTTGATAGCATAGAGAAGACACTTAGCAAGATTTGCTCTTGCACCGAAAAACTGCATTTCCTTACCTGTCTGTGTTGCTGATACACAGCAGCAGATAGCGTAATCATCACCCCATACAGGCTTCATTGCATCATCGTTCTCATACTGGATAGAGCTTGTTGTGATGGAAATCTTAGCTGCATATCTCTTAAAGTTATCAGGAAGTTTTGATGAATAAAATACCGTAAGATTTGGCTCAGGAGCAGGTCCCATGTTCTCAAGTGTATGAAGGAAACGGTAATCAGTCTTTGTTACCATTGAGCGTCCGTCAACACCTGTACCTGCAACATCAAGTGTAGCCCATACCGGATCACCTGAGAAAAGTTCATTGTATGATGGGATTCTTGCGAATTTAACCATTCTGAACTTCATTGTCATATGATCGATAAGCTCCTGTGCTTCTTTCTCTGTAAGGATGCCTTTCTTCATATCTCTCTCGATATAAATATCAATGAATGTTGATACACGGCCTACTGACATCGCTGCACCGTTCTGTGTCTTGATCGCTGCAAGGTATCCGAAGTAAATCCACTGGATTGCTTCTTTTGCGTTCTTTGCCGGCTCAGAAATATCAAATCCGTAAATCTCAGCCATTTTCTTCATGTTTTCAAGGGCACGAATCTGTTCTGCGATTTCTTCTCTAAGACGGATAACTTCGCCTTTCATGCTTCCGCTTCCACATTTGAGCTTGTCTTTCTTCTTCTCTTCAATAAGGAAGTCGATACCATAAAGCGCAACTCGTCTGTAATCACCTACGATACGACCACGACCGTATGTATCAGGAAGTCCTGTCATTATCTTATTGTGACGTGCCTTAAGCATTTCAGGCGTATATGCATCAAATACAGCAGTATTATGAGTTTTGTGATATACCGTGAAAATCTTTTTAATCTCAGGGTCTACTTCATATCCGTATGTCTCGCAAGCCTGAACTGCCATCTTGATACCGCCATAAGGCATAAATGCACGCTTGAGTGGTTTATCTGTCTGAAGTCCTACTACTTTCTCTAAGTCCTTTAACGACTCATCTATATATCCCGCATCATGTGAAGTAATCGAAGATACGATTTTTGTATCCATATCAAGCACTCCGCCTTTTGCTCTCTCTTCTTTCTGAAGTTTCTGAAGTGCTCCCCAAAGCTTATCTGTAGCCTCAGTAGGTCCCTCAAGGAATGATTCATCACCTTCATATGGTGTATAGTTGTCCTGAATAAACTGTCTGACATTGATTTCCTCTTTCCAGAGTCTTCCTTCAAAGCCATCCCATTCTTTCATCTCTACCACGATAATTTCCTCCTGTATATTGATAAAATGTATAAATTATATTTGTTATGGTATAAAAATAACTTTATACCTGCAACAACTAATTTTTATCATGTATTTAACCTATAGTCAAGTATTTCTAATTAACAAATTTTCTCATATTATCTTTTTTATTGACAAAAAAAGTTTTTATGTCATTTTTATCAGCAACAAAACACCCGTAAAATAAGCATTACGGGTGTTTTGAGGAATTTTCTTTATTTACTTAATGAATAAATTATTTCAAATATTATATATTTATGATTAGTGTACGGTCAATCAATATTTACTATAACCATTATCTTCTAATGATATAATATTCTCATTTTCACTGTAACTGCTCTGTCCTGCAAACTCTGAAGCATCAGGTATGCGGTGTGCACTGTTGTTAAATCCTGCACTATTTGAAACTCCAAATGAATCTATTTTTTTTGCCATACCTGTATTTGTACCTATATTTCCTGACTGACTGCCATAATCTGTGCCTGTCATTCCCGGATTATTTTTAAGTTTATAATTTCCAAGAAGCACCTTAAGGTTCTGAGCCTGATTTGACAACTGTTCACTTGCGGCTGCACACTGTTCGCTTGTAGCAGAATTATTCTGAATGACAGATGAGACCTGTCCGATAGCCTCGTCTATCTGACTGAGTGCTGTTGCCTGCTCAGTTGAGGACTCTGCGATATTGGCAACTATCCTGACTATCTCCTCAACATTTCCTGCTATGGCTGCAAGTTTTGAAGATGTCTCACTTGCTATAACTGAACCGTTCTGAGTCTTTTCGATAGAATCTTCTATCATCTCTGCTGTCTCACTCGCTGCTGCCGCACTCTTTGCTGCAAGGTTTCTTACTTCCTCAGCTACTACTGCAAATCCCTTGCCATGCTCACCTGCTCTCGCTGCCTCTACCGCTGCATTAAGTGCAAGTATGTTCGTCTGGAATGCAATATCATCAATCGTCTTGATAATCTTTGATATATTTTCTGATGACTCTGTAATATCCTGCATTGCCGACATCATTCTGTTCATCTCATCTGTTCCGGCTGATGCCTCATCCTTTGCCTGATTCACAAGATTTTCAGCTTCTTTTGCCTCCTCTGCATTCTGCTTAGTTCTGGATGTTACTTCTGTAATTGATGCTGTCACCTGCTCAATTGCACTTGCCTGCTGTGTAGAACCCTGTGCAAGTGACTGGCTTGCTATTGCCACCTGCTGTGCTCCTGCACCTACCTGATATGCAGATTCTTTAATATTTCCAAGCGTCTTATTATTTGAGTCAACCATAAGTTTAAATGCAAAACCAAGCTGATCTGCTGTTGTCTGTGGATTTATCTGCATTGAGAGATTTCCTCCTGCAACATCATTCGCTACGGCAACCTCTCTCTTCATTCTTTCAACAACTTTATTAAAGCTGTTTATCATTTTTCCAAGTTCATCGTTTGTCGTCGCAGCAATCTTATCACCTGAAAGGTCACCTGTTGAAATCTTTTCTGCCAGGTCGGTAAGTGCTTTGATAGGTTTTGTAAGAAATCTTGTATATGTAGTGGCAATAATGATAAAAAATGCAAGACATATAAATGTTATAATACTCAAAACAACACTTGACTGCTCATTTCGTTTTTCAACACTTTTTCTTCCTGCATCACTCTTATCACTAAAATACTTTGATACGCTTGAAACTTCCTCGTCAACATCATCTGATACTAATTTTACAGAATCATTGTATATCTTCATTGCCTGAGTATATTTTTTCTGTGATACAAGTGTCATTATCTGCTTAAATGCTACAGTTCCGTCATTCAATATTTTTTTAACATTTTCAAGAGAAGTTTTAGCCTGTCCGTTCTCATCCGTCTTTGGAATAGAGTCTATAAGATCATCAAGCTCTTTTGTACAGGTTTCTGACGATTCCGTAATCTCTTTTGAAAGCGAACTCAAATCTATACCGTCATTTGCTGCATATGCATAGTCAGACAAAAGACTTGCAAGTTCTTTATAATTCTTAGTAAAAGTTCCTATATCAATGCATTTTTGTGTATATGTATCATATACCGTATTATATTTATCGGCTATTGTTCTCTGTGCATTTATTCCCATAAGACTAAATATTATCAAAATAATTCCTGCGACTCCATATCCAATGAAAGTCCTTTTAGCCAAACTCAAATTCTTCATATGTTTTTTCCTCCATTTATATTGATTTTTATTTATTCTTCCTCTGTTTCATCTTCCGCTTCATCATCCTTTTCAGGCTCCGGGTCATTGATAAGCTTGTCCGGGTCAAGTAAAAGCTTAACCTCGCCGTTTACCCTGCCTATTCCAAACACATATTTTTTCGCCTGCATTGCAAGGTCGCTGACGCTTGGCGGAGGAGTTATCTCATTTTCAGCAAATGCTGCAACTTCATCAATCGCATCTACGATAAGACCTATGACTGTTGACTTGACATCTATAACTATAACGCAAGTTCTGTCATTGTATTCAAGTGGTTCTTTTCCAAACCTTATCCTTACATCTATAACAGGTATAATCTTTCCTCTAAGATTTATAAGCCCTATAAGATAATCCTGTGTTTCAGGTACTTTTGTTATCTGCGATAAGCCGATTATCTCGTTTACATATTTGATTGAAATACCATATATCTCGTCCGAACACTTAAATGTCATATATTGTTCTTTTTGAATTTCGTCCTCAACAATAACATCAGGTATATCCATTTTTCCATCGGTTAAATCCATTCTGCACCTCCATCAATTCATCACAAGTCCGCCTGTGTCAAGTATCAGGCTGATGCTTCCATCACCAAGCTGCGTACATCCCGATATACCTTTTACTTTCTTTACATAGGAAGGTATAGGTTTGACAACTATCTCCTGTTCACCTGCCAGTCTGTCAGCAAATACAGCAAGTTTTCTGTCCTCATGATTAAGTATGATAACTATTCCTTCATCAATTTCTTCAACCGCATTATCAAGATGATAAAATCTGTTTAATCTGATAAGCGGATAACATTCCTCCCTTATCATGACATATTCTTCACCGTCAGGTTCTACTATAAGTTTATCTTTCTCAATGCGTATAAATTCTGTAACAGAGTTCGTCGGTGTAACAAAATTCGTCTCCCCGACAGAAAAAATTATTCCATCGATTATCGCAAGTGTGAGAGGAATCTTCATCGTCATAGTAGAACCCTGCCCCTCAACACTCTCAATGTCAAGCACACCGCCAACCTGCTGGATATTCTTAACAACAACATCCATTCCTACACCTCTGCCCGAATATTCGGTAACTTTCTTCTTTGTAGAAAAGCCCGGTACCGTTATGAAATTGAATATTTCTTTTTCTGTAAGGTCTTTTTCTGTTCTGTTTCCCAAGAGTCCATTTGCCTTTGCCTTTTCAAGGATTTCATCCTTTTTAAGACCCTTACCGTTGTCTGATACCGATATCCATACCTGACCGCCCTCATTTTTGGCTTCGAGCACAACCTTTCCCTTTTCCGTCTTTCCGATGGCTTTTCTGTCCTCGTCACTCTCAATTCCGTGGTCAACAGAATTTCTTATAAGATGCATGAGAGGATCTGAAATATGTTCGATAATATTTTTATCAACCTCAGTGTCCTCACCGATAACCTCAAGTTCTATATCTTTGCCAAGCTTTTTGGATGTATCATAAACTATTCTGTTCATCTTCTGGAATGTATTTTTAAGCGGCATCATACGCATTGCCATTATGGCATCCTGAAGTTCTGATGTTATCTTTGAAAGCTGGCCTGCTGACTTTTGGAAGTTCGTAAGGTCAAGTCCCGGCACTTTAAGGTCAGGATTTTGCAAAACTACTGCTTCTGCGATAACAAGCTCTCCGATAAGATCCATCAAAAGATCCATCTTTTTAATATTCACACTGATAAAACTCTGTGCTTCACCTTTCTTGACCGGAGCACGCTTTGGCTTTTTCTTTGGCTTTGCTTTCTGCTCTGCCTTATCCGTTTCGTTTTCCTTTGTCTGTTTGTCAGCTTCTTCTTTTTCTTCCCGCGAACTGCCCGGCTTCTGGCTGTCTACAAGTATCGTAGGTTTCTCTACCGGAGCTGTGAGAACATCTCCTGCACTCGATGCCGGTTTACTCTCAGCCTCCACACAGAAATCAAGAAATTCATCACTGGTACACTCTTTTATCTCTATGTTTTCTATTCCTGCACTTGAATTTATAAGTTCAGTTATAGTTTGTGGTCCCTCTGTAGTCTGAAGTGCAATCCTAAAACCAAATTCAAGAACAACATCTGCACTGTCAGGATTTGAGATAATGTCAGATGGCGTATAAAGTATATCCTCCGCAATCCCTTTAAGCGAATTGACAGCCATATATGCTCTTATGTTCGCCATCTCAGTCTCTTTATAATATGTAATATATATATTGTAGAACTTGCTGTCATCCGATGCTACAGGTGCAATATAAAAATGTGGTTTTTCACTTTCTTTTGCTTTTTCCTGTTTTTCAGCTATAACCTGTTCTGCGTCTTTATCTGATTTGTTTTGAATTTTCTTTAAAAACTTATCGAGTTTCTCTATCAATGCTGTCGGATCTTCGTCAGGATCAGCGCCATCTTTTATCTTTTCCAGTTCTTCTGTTATAAAATCCGATACTTCAAGTACATCATCAACAAGCTCGTCATGTGGTACATCATCTGGATGACTTTCTCTGATAAAATAAAATACATCTTCTAGTTTATGTGCAAGTGTTGCAACATTCTGAAACATCATAACTGCCGATGATCCCTTTATAGTATGCATGATACGAAATATCTCGTTTACATTGTCCTCGTCAAACTCTCCAACATCCTTACTTTCAAGACATATGTTTTCGAGGTTTTCAAGTCCCTGCTCTGTTTCAAAGATGAACATATCGAGCATACCTTCGGTAATCATATCATCTCCCATAACACCCTCCTATTCTGTCTGTACTATTTATCCGGCCGTTTCATAGCGGCGGTATGTTTTATTTTCCGTGTCCCAATCCCTTTTGCATAACACAAAAATTTATGATAAGTAAACCGGTGCGGTTCTAGTGCACTGTATCAATGACATTTCGCCAAATAACTTGTATAATTTTTCATCTGCTGCGTTGTCGTCAATCGCCGTAGCCCGCTACGGCTCATTCCTCCGCCTTGCAGAATGAAAATTTACCCTGCGTTATTTAGCTGAAAATCAATGATACAGTACACTAGTCAATAAGTTCAAGTTTGCGAAGCACGCTCTCAAATTTCACCTGATCGATAGGTTTTCCTGCGTATGCTACACAGCCAAGATCAAATGCTTTGTTTACATTTGCCCCCTCATTGAGTGCCGTTGTCATAATTATCTTTGCTCTCTGATCCTCCGGAATCTTTCTCTCCTGCTCAATATCTCTTATCGCTTTAAGTGCCTGATAACCGTCAAGTGCCGGCATCATAATGTCAAGGCACACAAGATCGTATGGTGTATCAGCGTCAAGTGCCATAAGATATGCATCTACAGCCTCCATACCGTCTACTGTAATATCACATTCACCAAATTTTGATAAAAATTTAAGCATAAACTTTCTGCTTGCAAAATCATCCTCTGCTATTAATATTCTCATAATTTCTTCCTCCTGTTATCTGGAATTTTTATATTTATTTCTATCTGTTTTCTATAAAAAAGTTTTACTATGGAACGATGTTTTGACATCGTTACTATGGAATGATGTTTTGCTTGGACATCATTACTATGGAACGATGTTTTGCTTTGACATCGTTACTATGGAATGGTATTCAAAATATTATATATTTTTGATGCTATATTCTCAAGCGGTTCCTGATATTGCACAGCCCCTATGTCATATGCAACCTTTGGCATTCCATAAACAACACAGCTTTTCTCATCCTCACCGATAGTATGTGCTCCTCTTTTCCTCATAGCAAGAAGCCCTCTCGCACCATCCGAGCCCATACCGGTAAGTATAACACCGACAGCATCACTCGCCGCCGCTTTTGCAACAGATTTGAACAAAACATCCACTGACGGACAATGACCGTTTACTTTTTCTGCTTCAAAACATTTAACATAATATCTGCCATTCTCACGCATAAGCGTCATATGCTTGTCACCTGGGGCTATAAGTATCTTGCCATCCTCTACAAGATCGCCGTCCTTTGCCTCCCTGACTTTAACACGGCACTCTTTGTCAAGTCTTGCTGCATACATCTCTGTAAATCCCGGCGGCATATGCTGCACTATTACCGTTCCCGGAATATTGGGATAAAAATTTTTGACAACACTGAGTATTGCCTCCGTCCCACCGGTAGATGCCCCTATCGCAACTATTTTATTGTTGTATTTTCTTTTAAAATTGTTTGGAGAAACCGCAATCTGCTTTTTCTTCTCCTCGGCAAGCTTATCATGATATGCCGCTTTTACTTTTGCAATAAGTTCTTCGTGCACCCATTTATATATCGCATCACCGTCCATGTCATGCGGCTTCTGAAGATAATCAACTGCCCCGTAGATAGCATAATCCGTCGGTGTCTGCTGCATCGAACTAATCATTATAACTTTCATCGGATGCTGCGGCATAAGTTTTTTCATAAATTCTATACCGTTCATCCTCGGCATCTCTATATCAAGTGTCATAACATCAGGATTAAATCTGATTATCATATCTCTTGCCTGATATGGATCTCCCGCCATGGCAACGACTTCTATCTCAGGATCTTCGTCAAGAAATTCCGACAACATTTTTCTAAACATAATCGAATCATCAACTACAAGAACCTTTACCCTCCTCATATAATCCCTCATTTCCTGTGTCAGTTACTCCCGTATTTTTTGAAAATAACCTTATATTTTTCTGTATATAGACGGCTGTATATACTTAAATCCGGAGCTTATCTTATCTATACTCTCCGTCGTACCAATAAAAAGATACCCTCCGTCTTCCATATGGTCATATATCTTTTTCAAAAGATTAAGCTTTGTCTGATCCTCAAAATATATCATAACATTTCTCAGAAAAACCACTTGAAATCTCCCCTTAAACATTATGTCATCCATAAGATTAAACCTCTTAAATACAATCTGTTTTCTGAGTTCTCTGCTTACCTGAAACTGCTCATCATTTATTTTTCTGAAATACTGTCTTTTCCATCTGTCGGGAATACTTTCTATCTGTTCTGTAAGATAAATCCCATCACTTGCTTTTTGCAAAACTTCCATTGAAATGTCAGTTGCAAGAAGCTGGGTATCCCAACCGGGCTCCATGCCGAAATAATCATTTAATATCATCGCTATGGTATATGGTTCTTCGCCTGTTGACGCTGCCGCCGACCATATCCTTACATCCTTTGTCCCCGCTTTTTTTTCTCTTATCCAGGGAAGTACATATCTGCTAAGATATTCAAAGTGCATGAATTCACGCATAAAGAATGTATGATTTGTCGTCAGTATATTTATCATGTCGCCTGCCTCTTCACCATCCGGCGATGAAGCTATCCGGTTGATAAACTCACCATAACTCGTATAACCGTTTTTTAAAAGATAATTTTCAAGCCGTCCCTCTATCAATACTCTTTTATGTCCAAGCTCTATACCATAACGGTTATGCATATATTCAACTATCCAATTAAATTCTTTTTCTGTCAGTTTCATTTTTAGAAAATTCCCTATTATTTCCTGTTACGGATTAATGTTTTGTATTATGTTTTTATATTGCTGCCGCATCTCAGATGCAGGTTATAAAATTTTATTTGTATCTTACATCTGCATCACATAGTTACAAGGACAAAATCCGTTCTGCCATCATCCTCTATGTTCATAACCATATAGGTTGGTCTGAATCCATCCTGTCTCGGTCTTGAAATACTTCCCGGATTTATGACTGTCACATCTCCACTCTTTTCAATAACAGGTTTGTGTGAATGCCCAAACATCACTATATCTGCACCGTTTTCCTTTGCAATCTCTCTCATCGTCGGTATTCCAAACTCGCCGCCATAGTGATTTCCATGTGTTATAAATACTTTATGCCCACCTATCTGAATAAGCTTCGCACCCTGAAGTTCATTGCCATAATCACAATTTCCTTTTACCAGCTCGACCGGACAGTCAACAAGCTCTCTTATCCTGTCAGGACTGCACTCCATGTCTCCAAGATGTATCATCATATCCATTGTACCTGACATATTTTTGACAGCCTGTATCAGGTTTCTGTTATTTCCATGAGAGTCACTGACAATAAGTATCTTCATCGCCATCTATAACACTCCCTCCAACTTTTTATACATCGCCGTAAGTGCACGGCCTCTGTGGCTTATCTCATTTTTATCCTCAGGTGAAAGTTCTGCCGTTGTGCATCCCTTTTCAGGAAGATAAAAAATAGGATCATATCCAAATCCGTTTTCACCTTTTTCTTCATATCCTATCTGCCCCTCTATCGTACCTCTGGTCGTTATTACATTTCCGTCAGGCATAACGCAGGCGATGACACATACGAACCTTGCACTTCTCTCCACGCCCCTGGCATCCTTAAGAAGCTCTATGATATGATTGTTTTTTACGGTGTACGGAGTATCTTCACCCATATATCTTGCCGAATATACTCCCGGTGCCTTATCAAGATAATCAACTTCAAGTCCCGAATCATCGGCTATAACGATAGTGCCTGTGATGTCGGCTATCGTTTTTGCCTTAATAATGGCATTTTCCTCAAATGTATCTCCATCCTCAACGATTTCAACATCAGAAAGTCCCTCGTCTTTAAGAGATACAAATTGAATATCATCTCTTTTTATTATCTGTCTTATTTCTTTCATTTTATTTTCATTGCCTGTGGCAACTATAATTTTTGTCATCCTCGTTTCTTCCTCCTGCTCATTTCTTTAAGAGTCTTTATTATACCTTTATAAATTCCATCTGCAATCTCATACTGTCCCTTTTGTGAATTTATGTAACTCATATCCTTTCTGTTCGACATATATCCTGTCTCAACTATAACAGCCGGCATATCCGTATGACGAAGTACAAAAAGATCCTCTCTTCTTATACATTTTCTTGCTTTATTTAAAGAAGAAGCCTCTACGGTATCTAACAAAATATGTGCAAATCTGCGGTTTGTCATAAGCCTGTTATCACCTTTACGCTTTGCATAAAGTGTCTCGATGCCTGATGCCCTTGAATGAATATTGTCTGAAGCATTGCAATGTATACTTATAAACAGATCTGCTTTTTTCATATTTGCTATGACAGTACGCCTTTTTTTAGTGATATATCTGTCCTCCAGCCTTGTATATATAACATTTATATCTGTCTGGTCTAACATCTGCTTCAGCTTTTTTACCATGGCAAGATTGCAATCTTTCTCTCTGTATCTGCGGTTATTTGACCTCGCCCCCTCGTCTTTTCCGCCATGACCGGCATCCACTACAACCGTAATATTTTTAAATCCTTCTGCTTTATAATCATCCTTATCAAATAAAGCATTTTTTACGGTTTTACTTTGCTTTTTTTCTTCATGCACAACACCGTTTTTGTTTTCTTCTTTTAATACATTTCTGCTTTTTGAAAGCTCTGCCGTATAAAGACAACTTACTATTACTAAAGCTATCAGAAGTATGCAGCTTTCAATAACTACCTTTACTCTTCCATTATTACTCATATACATCTAAGTATATCTCATTATAAAATGGCTTGCAATAAAAATACCGATATTACACCATCAAAAGGAGATATTTTCTTTTGCCACTTGCATCATACTGAGTTTTTTAAGGTAATTTGTGTAGGCTTTTTATATTGAAAGCCCTTATATCAGCGTTTATAATAAATAAGATAATGCGAAAACATCATAATTGATACGGAGGACTTAAATGATTAAGAAAATTGATTTATCAGGAATTTGGAATTTTGAACTTGACCCTGACAAAAAGGGAATTGAAGCAAGATTATTTGACAAAGCAAAAAATGACACTATCACTCTTCCGGGAACCACTTCTATTGCCAAAAAAGGAACTTTCAGCGATAAAAAGGAAACGGGATTTCTGACCGACCCTTATCTTTTTGAGGGATATGCATGGTACTCTAAAGATGTACATATTGATGAGAGCGACACAGATAAAAACATCTTTCTTTTTTTAGAGCGGACAAGACTTACAAAAATATGGATAGACGATACCTTTGCAGGTGAATTTGACAGTCTCACGACACCGCATTATTACGATATTACAAGGTTTGTTAAAAAGACTGATTTTAGGATAACCGTGCTTGTGTCCAATGTGGATTACCCTACAAAAGGCGGTCATCTCACTTCACCGGACACACAGACTAACTGGAACGGTATCATAGGCGAAATTTCACTCCGCATATTTGATAAGATATACATTTCAGATGTTAAAACTTATCCTGATGTTGACAAGAAATCCGTGACCGTCATATTAAAAACAGTTAATGACACGGCGGAGGATAAGAAAGTCACTTTAAATGTCAATGCTTTTCTTACGGACATAAATGGAGACACAGGTATAAAAGCACCGTCAGCAGAGATTCAGGTTATATTTGCAAAAGGTGAAAGCACGGCAGAGTTTGAATACTTCCTCGGTGAAGATGCCGTTTTATGGAGCGAATACACACCTGTTATCTACCGTCTTGAGATTTCTTTATGCGGTTCAGACGAAAAGACAGTCACTACTTTTGGTCTTAGAAAGTTTTCAACAACCGAGACTAAATTTCTTATAAACGGTGAGCCGGCATTTCTCCGTGGAAAACATGATGGACTTGTATTTCCACTTACAGGTGCAGTTCCTGCTGATGTGGACGAGTGGGTACGCGTTATGAAGATTTCAAAGTCTTACGGCATAAACCACTACAGATACCATACCTGCTGCCCGCCTGAAGCCGCCTTTATCGCAGCAGACCTGCTCGGTATTTATATGGAACCACAGCTTCCTTTCTGGGGAACACTCACAGCACCGGGTGATGAAAACCACAATGAAACCGAACAGAATTATCTTATCGAAGAAGGTTTCCGTATGTTAAATACTTTTGGAAACCACGCTTCATACTGCATGATGTCACTCGGAAATGAACTCTGGGGCAGCAAAGAGCGTATGGCTGAAATAATCACGGGCTACCGCAATGTAGACAACCGCCACCTATACACACAGGGTTCAAACAACTTCCAGCACACACCGGTTCTTCTGCCTGAGGACGATTTCTTTGTCGGTGTCCGTTTCAGCAAGAACCGTCTTATAAGAGGTTCTTATGGTATGTGTGATGCACCTCTCGGTCATATCCAGTGGGAAGAACCGTCAACAACACACAATTATGATAAGGAAATAGTTCCTGATAATGAAAACTCCGGCAATGACACCGATGCAGGTGAGGAGATTGAAATCCAGTACGGAACGGGTGTAAAAAAAGTCAAGGCGGCAAGTGCAGACGGACCGCTCATACCACACATCCCTGTCGTGACACATGAAATCGGTCAGTATGCCGTATATCCAAACTTTAAGGAAATACCTAAATATACCGGTGTATTAAAAGCAAGAAACTTTGAGGTATTCAGGGATAACCTTGACAAGAAAGGTATGCTCGACCAGGCAGACGACTTCTTCTATGCAAGCGGTATGTTATCAGTACAATGCTACAAAGAAGAACTTGAAGCTGCCGCAAGAAGCAGTCTTGTAGCAGGTTACCAGATACTCGATCTTCAGGACTTTCCGGGACAGGGTACGGCACTTGTTGGAATACTTGATGCATTTATGGACAGCAAGGGTCATATAACACCTGAAGAATGGGCTGGCTTTTGTTCAGATGCAATACTCCTTGCACAGTTTGAAAAATATGTCTACACATCAGGCGAAAACTTTAAGGCTGACCTTGCCATAAGATATTACAATCCTGAAAAACTCACCGGCAAAAAACTTCACTATGAACTTATCTGCCGTGATGTAAGTGCCGCAGAAACCACGGGCTTTGCCGTAAACGGTGAAACAAGCGTGGTAACAAGCGGTGATGTGAAAATTCCTGACGGAGCAAAAGAACTTGTTCAGCTTGGCGGGATTTTCTTTGCAATGCCTGAGACAGACAAAACTGCCGTGTATGACCTTATCCTTACGATTGACGGCACACCATACAAAAATAAATATGAACTTTATTGTTATCCTGTCAATGATGATGTTTTATCACTTGAAAATATCGCAAGCATAGGCGAAGGTGATAATCAGGTATTTATAACAAATGAATTTACTGAAACAAAATCACTCCTTAAGCAGGGCAAAAAGGTTCTCTTTATGCCAAATGAAGTAAAAGAAAGCCTTGAGGGATTTTATTGTACTGACTTCTGGTGTTACCCGATGTTCAGGGATATATGTGAATGGATGAAAAAACCTGTCGCAGTAGGCACAATGGGGCTCCTCATCGACAGCAGTCACCCTGCACTTAACGATTTTGCCACACACAGATACTCAACCCCTCAGTGGTATAAGATAGTATCTCACAGCCGTTGTGCAATACTTGATGATGTGACCGATAAAGATTACAGACCTATAGTACAGATGGCAGATAACTTTGAGCGAAACCATAAACTCGGTATCCTCTTTGAAGGAAAAGCTGGTGACGGAAAACTTATGGTATGCACATCAAAACTTGGAGAAATAGCAGAAAGTACTGAAGTAAAACAGTTTATAAAATCCCTTGTAAACTATCTTACCTCAGATGTATTTGCACCTGAAAAGGAACTTGACTTAGAGAAACTTGAAACTATATTTTAGCACCATCAGGCATTTTCTTTCTGATATGCTGTGATAACAGCTAATAGTATTATAAACAGACAACCGAACATACAACAAATATCTGCCTGACAATCAAAAAACACCACCGGCTGGCAAATGCCAGCCGATGGTATTTTTCTTTACACATCTTAAGATGTGCGTTTATTTAAGAAATATTCACTGCTTTAAGAGCCGGTTATTATTTAACCTTAACTGTTACAACAGCTTTCTTCTTGCCTATAGTTACTGTAATCTTAGAAGTTCCCTTCTTAAGACCCTTAACTGAGACAATAATCTTCTTGCTTGAAACTTTCTTCTTTGTAATCTTAGCAACTTTCTTCTTAGATGTCTTGTAAGTAATCTTATCAGATGTCTTCTTAGCCTTGTTGTAAGATGTTACCTTGAATGTAAGCTTAACTGTCTTTTTCTTCTTAACAGTGGCTTTCTTCTTGGCAGCCTTTACTTTCTTAACAGGGTTGTTGATAGTAACCTTGATAGTTGCTTTCTTAGTTCCGTTTTTAAGAGTAATCTTAGCTGTTGCTGCTCCCTTAGCTTTGCCTGCAGCCTTGATAGTAACCTTTCCTGCTGCAACAGAAACTGTTGCAACTTTCTTGTTAGATGTCTTAGCTGTAACCTTAGTTGTATCACCAAAGTTGTCAAGTGCTCTGTATGTGATTGTTGCACTCTTGCCTGCATTAAGTTTTACACTCTTCTTGCTTACAGAAAGTGTTGAGTAATCAATGTCAGGATTGATTGCCTTTTCAACTGTAAAGCCGTCAGTTCCTGATGTATATTTATCTGAACCTGCACTTGTAAGTTCAAATACACACTTACCACTGTCAAATACATATGTGCGTCCTGCAAGGTCATAACCGTCAAAACGATGAATCTTCTGTGTATCAAGCTCAAATACATATAATGCTGCATTACTGTCATAAAGATTTGAATCTTTGCTGAATGTCATTCTAAGCTTAGATGCACCATCAATACCATAACCAAAGTACTGATTGTAGTTTGTCTCTTCATCAGCATCCTTATCGTATGCTGCAACTTTTCCTGAAGGACGTGTTGTCATGTCAGATATATTAAATACATCTACATCTGCATATGCATAATAACTTACATGTGTCTCATCGCTTCCTTTTTCTGCTACTACCTTATATCTGTTATTATCAAGTTTCTTGCTGTCATCACTTGTTGCGATTGCAGAAATTGTAGCTGATGTAGCTTCCGGTACTTTTACATACTCATCACTGACTGCGTCTTTCTTATACCATGTGTACTTCCAGTCACCGGCTTCTTTCATCTTTATACCGATGTCTACAGTATCACCTTTCATGACAAAATCTTTAGTCTGGCTTATAGTTCCCCATCCTGCAAAGTTGATGGAAATCTCATCTGAAACCTTGTCAATATCTGTTGATACTTCACATTTGTATGTAACAGATTTTTCATCATCTTTAAGTTCATTTAAATCACTAAAGAGTGCTTCTGTTGTATATGTTGCTGCCGTAGCACCATCAATCTTCGTGCCATTCTTGTACCACTGATATGTTGCTGTCTTGTCTCCAAGATTTGTAACCTTTGCAGTAAGAACTGCTGTCTCACCCTTTTCAAGACTTGTCTTGTCAGCCTTAACACTTACCTTAGGAAGGTCTGTACGAACAAGCGTAAAGAAAACATTTACAGTATATCCGCCATTTGAAATCACAAGCTTATAATCTTTAAACGAATCCTTAGTCATCTGGTTAAGTGCAAGTGTGTCAGTTGTCTGACCCTGCATAATCTTATATTCATCATCAGCAGCCTGTTCTTTAGCATAGAAATTGTAATGTGATTTTTCTGTATCTTCTTCATACCACTGGTATGAGATAGCATCTCCTGTTGCACTTGTCACAACAGCAGTAAGATTTGTTGAATCACCAATCTTAGCTTTAACTGTCTTGTTATAAGTTGCAATGTTTCCATCAATTCTAAAATTATCATTGTTCCAGTCAACTGTGATAGCATCTGCCTCTGATACACTAAATGTAATAAAGTCTATTAATTTACCTGCTTTAGCAACACAAGTATATTTACCAAAGTCAGATTTTCTTAAGTTTGTAAGGTTAAGTGAAGAACCAGTCTCGCCTAATATGGCATCTCCCTTATTATATGTATCATCTTCGTCATATCCGCCCTGATACCACTGATATGTTACGGTGTCTGTTGACTCTGTACTAAGTTCTGTCGCAAATGTAACATTTCCGCCTACTGAACGATAGTAATTTCTCTGTCCGTTGCCTACAGCACTTAATGTAAACTTCTTTGCTGCTGCATCTTTCTTTGATACCTCGAAATGGTGAGTGATAACAGGTGTATCATCATCTGCTGCACTTCCCTCGTAAATACGAAGTGTATATGTTCCTAAATTGTCTTCCGTGATATTTGAAAGAGTAAGCTTTTCTGTTGTGCAGTCAAGTGCTCTCTCATAATCATACTCACAGTTTGTATCATCTTTATGAAGTTTTTCAAATGACCATTTGTAAATAAAGTTCTTTGACTCAGGATTTTTAACAACTGCACCAAACTCTTTTGATGAGCCGAGTTCAACATAAATATCTGATGTATCTGAACTGTCATATGCTCCGTCAAGGTCAGTAAATGTTATGTCTGTTGTGTCATATTTCTTTACATAGAATGTTACTGTCTTTGTCTCTTTTGTGAGTTCGTTCTTAACTTCACAATAATAATAATTTACATCAAAATCTGCATCCGTTAGAGATGAAATCTCATAAACTGATGTTGTACTTGCAAGTCTCTTCTGCACATAACCGGCACCGATAGTGTACCAATCATCATCGTCTTCGTTCTTATAAGACCTGTGATTAGAACTACAAGCATACCACTTATAGCTGAATGTAGCTGCTGCATCATCAGAGCCGTTTACGACCTGCATCTTTACGCTTTCGCCGGCTTTCTTAATGAAAGTTTTATTATCTGATTTTGTTGCTGCTGCATAAGCATAGAAATTGTCTTCCTTTAAAACATTAAAAGTAACTTTCTCGCTGTGAGCACCATTTGAAACTGTACAACGATATGTTGTAAAAGCATTTTCATCCGCTATATTTAAAGCATAATCAGCAGTTGAAACTGCTTTTCCGTCTGCTCCCATAACATCAACATATTTGCCATATGAATCACTGTATGAGTCTTTTTCAATCTTCTCCCACTTGTAAGTAAGAGGGTATTTTGCAGCATCTGCTGTCTCAGCAGCTACGCTTAATGTTACATTGTCACCTACATTCTTGTGATTGACAACATATGATGACTCTGATTTTACTGTTAAAGTGTCATTTTCAGACTTAACAGCCTGTTTAATATTAAAATCACAGCTTTCAGACTCAACACCACTTACCGCTGCTTTTGTTGCCTTGTCAATAACAGTGATAACGCATTTGTATTTTCCAAAATCATCTGCTGTAATGTTTTCTTTCTTGTAATCCGCTGTTGTAGCATCTTTAATATCTATATATGCCTTTGTCTTGCTGTCATATTTCTGCCACTGATATGCAATGTCATATTTCTGATTGTTAGCTTCTGTATTTGCAATAGAAGCAATTACACCGAGGTCGATAGTTCCACCTACTTCAAGAGTATAATTGTCCTCAGTATTTTTTGGAAGTTTTACTGTAAATCCTTTAAACTGCTCAAGATTTACATAGAACTCTCCGGATGCAACTGATTTTGCATTTGTAAGATCCGTTGTTCCTGCCTTGTATGCGTTATACTTAAGTCTGTACTCACCAAAATCTGATTTTTCAGCAGTATCTGTCACACTTGCGATAGCGTATGTATCTGCTGTTGCATCTTTTATGTCAGTCCATTTGTAATAAGTATATACATACTCATCTTTATCTTCATCATATACTGATGTATATCCATAGTCAGTATTAGTTTCCCATGTGTTTTCATCTACTTTGATCAAATGGTTCTTATTGTACTCATCTTTATCAATCTTAGTAAATTTCTGCCACTGATAATTGAGCTGGTACTGACTATTCACAGATACCTTAGGTCCTGAAAGTGTTGCAGATGAACCTATTGCTGTTTTAAGTGCATTGTCTTTTGCATTAGATCTTGATGTACTTCCATACTTAACATTTGAATAATTCTCGTACATTTCAGGATCTCTGTTTTCAAGGAAAATAAAACATGACTTGTCATATGTAAGAGTACCATTTGAAGCTGTTACCTTACACTTATACTGCTTAGATGTGGTACTGTCAAAATCTGCTGTCTCAAATTTCTTTGAGTAAACATTAGTCTTGGCATCAGTTATCTCATTCCACTTGCCATCTTTGTACTCATACCATGTGTATGTAAGTGAATATCCTGTATCTGCTTTTACATCTACAGTCATATTGTCTGTATCACCCGGTACAACATTATTTGATAAGCTGTACTGTGAATAATATTTTCCATCTGCATCATCTTTTTCTGCATTTTTGCCATATCCTGTCTTATTATTAACAGAGTATGGTGGATTTTCTACAAGCTGGATAGTTTTCTCAAATGAAGTATATAAACACTCTCCAACAGAAATCTGTATCTGTGCTCTATAACTTACATAGTCCGCATCTGTGCACTTATCTATTGTAAGTGTTTTGCCTGACTGTCCATCTACTGTCTTGTATGTTTTTTCCTTCTCATCATACTTCTGCCATGTATATTTTGCTGTTGCTCCGTTTATGGCTTCATATCCGCTGTTTAATACGGCTTTTCCATCTTTCTTTGCATATGCCCAGCTATAATCTGAATCATTATCATCCATTGTATATAAAGACTCTGAACTGACCTTATAAACCGTGTAATCATACTCAATTGACTGAATTTCAATGCCATCATATTTTACTGTTGCAATACATTTTAACTTATCATCAGTCTTGCTCTGAGGATCGATGACATTTGAATTTTTCAGATAAACTGACCTTGATGTCTGGTTGTTTATCTTTGTGTATTCTCCTGATGCATCAGCCTTATACCACTGATATGTGTATGAACCAATGGAATAAGCATTGTCAACAGTTGTTAATCCTGAATATAAATAATTGTCATCTGTGATAACATCTGCATTGTCATCATCAGTCTCATATTTATATATTGCATACTGCTTATAATCTTCTGATTTCTTGTAAATGTCACTTAATGTAAAGGCAAGTTTTACTTCACCACTCTGCCTGTTATTATCATCATCATCATGATGATATGATAACTTAGCATAGATTTTCTTTCCTGCTTTTACATCTGCTTTCCAGTCAGCAGATACCTGTTTATTCAATTTGTCAGAATAATCAACATCTTTTTCATCGGCACCGGCTTTCTTAAGTTCTTCCGCTGCCTTCTTTTTATACATATCTTCTATGTCTAATGACGAACTGTCTTCACTTCCAATGGCACTGCTTGTTGTAACTGTTGTAGCATTATAATCAAAATCATAGAATAAAATAGAATCCGTATAAATTCTGTTGCCATCTTCACTTTCAAATTTCATATTGTTATAACTTGAAAGATTAGAATTAAAATACGCCTTATTTGTATAGGTAAGCGTTCCTATCTTTTCTCCGCTCTCATCTTTGAGCGTTTCCTGCGTCTGGTAAGCAGGGTCATAGTAATAGCTCTTTGCACTCATCTTTCCAGATGCCGCAGCCGTTTTTGACACAACTCCGACATTTGACGGTGCAAGCGATACTACCATCGCACCTGCCAGAACGAGAGATAAAATTTTTTTGTTTAATCTCATCTGTTTTCCTCCTTTTTGTTTTTTTAATGTCAATTAGTTTCCGGTTGGCTGAATATAGCTCAAAATTATTGCAAAATATCACTGATAATAAGTGTATTTTGTTTTTCATACCTCCTGTTTTCCAAAATTTGCCAACTCTATATTCATTATATCACACTTTGTTCACATTTAAATGGTTAAATATTACAAATTAGGCGTTATTTGTGACAATTTTTTTATTATTTTATATATAAATCATGTATAATTGTTCATGTTGACATATATAAATTCAGATTTAAAACACAAACATTTATTTATAATCCTCGATTATTTGTGACAATTTTCTCTAAATCTGTAACAGTTCAGCCATAAAAAGGTAATTGGCAATACAATGAGCTTGTTCATTGT
>ERZ894203.33-NODE-33-length-137012-cov-19.893923_pt1 | contig 137012 bp, 121 predicted proteins | sample MGYA00380286_ERZ894203 | MGnify/ENA primary metagenome ERZ894203 (study PRJEB32331, sample SAMN06328484) | human gut metagenome | biome: human gut microbiome; feature: stool | host: Homo sapiens | collected 2014-02-06 ... | reverse complement strand
GGCATACGAGATGTAGAGAGGTCTCGTGGGCTCGGAGTGTGTATAAGAGACAGCTGCACATTGGCACTATTATAATCAAATGTTCCTTTTAAATATACTCTGACTGAATTTATTTTTCTATTTTCAAAATACAACTTTGCATATTGTTCATGTCCCGGTATATTACTGTCAATTTTTCCTAAACTTTTTCCATCTTTGAGCATATCTGCTTCTAATTCTATTGTATCTCCCGGTGCTGCATTAAGCTGAATATTTAAAGTCTTAATCGGTACCTCCGGCACTGAAAAATCTATGTAATGTTCTGAAGCATTTTCATCATAATTATACACCGTTCCTTCAATATTATATCCTTTGCAGTCTGTTATAGATGCCTCATACCATATACTCTGATACTTGTAAATATAATTTGAATTGAAGTATATTCCGCTCAATAGCAGACTTATTACAAAAGAAACCACTAAACATACAATAATACTTTTCTTATTTTTATCAATCCCATTATATTTACTAACAGTATTTTTTTTCTTGCTTTTCACTAGTTTATTACTCATTTTTACCTATCCTATCATCCAATTGCTGCACTTTGTTGTAAGGTTACTGTTATAATACTCATCATATGATATATCATCTTTCCACTTATCTTTTACAGCCATCATACATTCTTTATCACATACATAGCATCCATTCATGTCCCTATTCTCCCTATGCACATAAACCATCTTTGCATATGGATTTATTGCATTTAGTTTTCCTGCATTTTTCAATTTAAGACACAGATCAACTCCCGCAAACCATTCTGAAAGTCTTTCGTCAAATCCCCCTGCATCTTGAAAGTCTTTTTTTGATACCATCATCCCACAGTCGGTCATAGCCGATACTTCATGTGTAAAGTACATATTGCCCATATAACCCTGACAGTCATACCCCATGCCATAGAAATTTGATGATAATCCACAGGTGATTCCAACTCCCAGTGTAATTCCAAAATCCCTTAGCGTTGTGTCTGCATGACTTATCTTACACCCAACTGCTCCAATATCGCTTCTCTGTACTACAGACAACAGTTCCGTGAGCCATTCATTATTTTCAAAACGGCATCCGTCTGTCACAAACACCAGATAATCACCTTTTGCATTTTGCACAGCATGATTTCTTTTATCTATGTTTTCACAAATTATTATCTCATAATTGTCATATAATGTATTTTCTTTTAATGAAGCCACACAATCATCTATCTCATCATACTGCTTTGTTACTATTATGGAAACAAGTGGTTTTCCGACTATCTCATATGTCACTTTATATATAACGGGATATATTTCAGAACTTTTCACATCTGCTTTAACCCCCACTCTTTCTAAATGTGACTCTATTGCTTTCTTTCCTGCATCTATACAGTATGTTTTTGCTGATATATCTGAGGCAACTGAAAGTTCATGACATCTCCAATAATACAATACTTTAGGAATGTGTACAATACTTTCTGCTTTTTCTGTCAATCTGAGTATTATGTCAAAGTCCTGACTGCCATCAAATTCCTTTCTGAACTTTCCTGCCTTTTCAAGTAATTCTCTTGAAAAGCATGATATATGACATATATAATTGTTTGAACGAAGGTCATCTATAGCAAAATCTGTTTTAAGATGATAACTGTCCGGTTTCCTGTAATCTGTTGAAAAAATCGCTTCATCTGTATATATGAAGTCAGCATTCTTATCATCTATAGCTTTTCTTATCTCATAAAGTGCTGATTCATGCAGCATATCATCATGATCAAAAAGCACTATATAATCCCCACTTGACATATCGATACAAGCATTTGTATTTTCAGAAATGCCGCCGTTTTCCTCAAGCACCTTATATTTTATTCTGTTGTCAACATCTGCATATTCTTTTACTATCTTTCCTACATCGCTATGTTCGTCATCACTTCCGTCAGCAAGACAAAGCTCCCACTGAGAATATGTCTGCTTTTGAACAGACTCTATCATGTCACGCAAAAAGCCCTCAGGTGTATTATAAAGTGGCACAAGTATGCTAAAACATAATGTTTTTTCATAAGTTTCCTGCTTTTGTTTCTGTCTTTCCTGTTCGGATATGACAATCTTTTTATAGAAAACTTTACTCTCATGTCTTCTTATAAAACCATATTTTATTTTTTGATATTCGTATTTAAAACCATATCTTTTTATATTAAGCAACTGTGCATAACATAATTTTATCGGTTTTAACAATGTACTTTCTCTCAAAAAATTGTGTACACCTGAGATTTCTTCCTGTTTGCTCATATATCTACTCTACTTTCCAACTTGTCCTAATAGCACATACACCCGTTCTTCCATCTTCATTTATCACATCAAATCGTATTGTATCATGTATGCTGTCATAAACTATATCACCTGTTTTATCTTTTACATCAACATCTATCATGTAATTTCCATCAAGAAGACACAAGTCATCAAAATCCACGATAAATTTATTTTTTCCTTTTATTTTTATCGTATCATTACATTCTATATCTGATGTCGTTCCGTAACAATGTGTATTATCATCTTTATAAATTCTTACCGAAAACACGGCTTCTTCTATATCTGACTTATTTACAAAGTCATATTGTACCTGCATAAAATCATGTGATTTATACACATTCTGTAATTTTTCTTCTTTATCTTTTAAAGTCACATTTGTAAAATATACTTCTCCACTACCCGAACGGATAACTTTTTTTCCACAAAAACTATCTCTGTCCTCTATGTCATTTTCTTTATTTTTCTGTGCTTCATGGATAAGTCTCTGGCGTTCCTCTTCCATTTCTTTTAAATATTTTAAATGTATTTCTTTTGGATTCCCAATCTGACGAATATGACCTTTTTCTATCCATATACTCTTATCACATATCTGTTCTATCTGCTGAAGCGAATGAGAAACAATCACTATCGTTGTTCCTGAATACTTTATCTCACGCAGTTTTTCAAAACATTTCTTCTGAAAACTCACATCTCCTACGGCAAGTATTTCATCTATCAGAAGCACATCAGCTTCAACATTTATCGCAACTGAAAATGCAAGTCTCATATACATTCCTGAAGAATATGTCCTTACAGGATTGTCAACTGCCTCACCAAGTTCGGAAAATTCTATAATATCGTCAAGTTTTTCATCTATTTGTTTTTTTGTAAGACCAAAAATTGAGGCATTTGTATAAATATTTTCTCTTCCACTCATATCAGGATGAAATCCTGCACCAAGTTCTATAAGACTTGATACTCTGCCATTTACCCTGATAGTTCCCGATGTAGGATACATTATGCGGTTTAAAAGCTTTAATGTTGTACTTTTGCCACAACCGTTCTTTCCAATCAAACCTACTGCTTCACCTTTTTTTATGTCAAAGCTCACTCCATCAAGTACCTGATTGACCTCGTATTTGTTTCTTTTAAAAAATAATATTTTTTCTTTAATACTATTGCTCTTATCCGGATATATTTTAAATATCTTTTTTAAATTTCTGACTTCGATTGCATTTTCACTCATTATAATTCCTCCACAAAGTTGCGCTGCAGTCTGCTAAATACTACCATTCCCACAATTATCAGTATCAGACCCATAGCTGATGCCTGTATAAGAGTTGTCATATGCGGAATATGTTTATAATATAATATATCTCTATATGCCGTAATAATCGGAGTCATTGGGTTTAGGTTAAATAATGTCCTGTACTTGTCCGGAACCATACTTGACGGATACACTACCGGAGTAAGATACATCCATCCAAGTCCTATTATTGATAATATATGCTGTAAATCCCTGACATAGACGGTACACGCAGATGTTATAAGTGAAATACCAAGTGCCAATGCATACTCAATAATCATAACTAATGGCAAAAACAAAAGTGCCACAGGATTTATTCCAAAACCTGTCACGATTATAACTGCAAAAATGACTACAAAACTCAAAAGCATATTTACAAAACAACTGGTAACAAACGATAATGGTAATACCAGCCTCGGAAAATATATCTTTTTCACCATCTCTTTGTTGTCCATTATGCAGGTAGCTCCCTGTTGAAGACACGCACTGAAAAAAATCCACGGCACTAATGCCACAAATAAAAACATATAAAATTTATCTACACCCATTCTCATTATCGTTGAAAATACGAGTGTATAGATTATCAACTGAAATAACGGATTGATAAATGTCCAGAGAAATCCAAGAGCAGAGCCTTTATAACGACCTCTCAAGTCTTTTTTCACCAATGATATTATCATTTCTCTGTAGTTATATAATTCTTTTATTAAGTTCATTACTTTTTCCTCACCTGTTACTTAAAATCCCACTTTATATACACTATTTATTTATTTTTCTTCACTTATATACTAAAATCCTACTTTATCTTATCACAGCTATTGTAGAAATGCAAATTTTAAGTGCTTTCTTCGAGCTATTTCCACAAGAAGTAATATTTTCCAAACACATTCATATTAGCATTATATGTTAAATCCTTTTGTCTGATTTCAATAAAATCTTTCTTTATACTCGTATTTTTTACTTTGCTGCATATTTTCAAAGGCACTAAAGGAGATACTACACATTTTTCTGCCTTTCCTTTTATATACAAACATAACGCAAAATAGAATTCGTTTGAAAACAAGTCCTCTTTATTCTCTGATTTCTGCAGGTATTGCAATAAAGTTCCAGACTTGATTGCAAATACCCCTTTACCTAATAATGACACATTCTGTCTGAATTTAAGTCTGTTCATGTATGCCGGATCTTTTACAGGAACTCCACTGTATAGCGGCATAATAAAGTTTTTCAATCCTTTATCATAACAATATCCTGACTGATACACTTTCTTCTTATAATAGACCGTTGCTCCTGATGCCACATTCTCCGACGGCTGTAAGCATTGTAATACTTCCTCAAATACACCTTTATCAATTTTTCCTACATTCTCTCTATCACTGTCTTCATATCTCTCATATCCATCTGCTACAAAGATTACATTATCATAAGAAGATACCTGACTTTCTTTGAATTCATCTGCTACAACAATATCATATTTTAAATCAGACTTATTTATCTCCTGTATTGCAAACTTTCTTGCCTGTTTACTTTCAACCACAACTAGATTTTTGTCATTTTTAGAGATATGATAATCCACCGTATAAAATGGACCATATAACTCTGATGAATACGCTTTTCCTATGATATTCTCTCTATGCAGATGTTCTTCTAAAGCCTTTCTGCCGGCTTCAACTGTATAAGGCTTCGCACCAACTCCGGATGCCACAGATCCGGCGTGCAGTCTCCAATAATACAACACCTTCTGTATATGGCACACCCTCTTAGCTTTCTCCAACAGCCTTAAAAACATATCATAATCCTGTGCCCCGTCGAACTCTTTTCTAAATCCACCTGTCTCTTTTAGCAGACTTCTCTTAAATGCCGTAAAATGACATATGAAATTATTGTTTCTGAATGTCTCCCACGAAAAGTCAGGTTTAAAGTGAATACTTTGCACTCTGTCGGTCGTTCCGACAAATGAAAGCTCATCCGTATAGATAAAATCGGCTTTCTTTTCTTCTATTGTCTTTACCACATTATAGAGGACTGACGGATGTAACAGGTCATCATGATCCATAAGTCCTATGTAGTCACCTGCTGCCATCTCCAGTGCTCTGTTGGTATTTTCTGATATTCCCTCATTTTTAGATAACTTTTTATATTTTATTCTCTTGTCTTTAGCCTGATATTGTTCTACCGTCTTTTTTACCTGCCCGTTTTTTTCATCACTTGCATCTGCAAGACAGAGTTCCCAGTCAGTGTATGTCTGTGCTTCTACCGAATCTAACATTTCTTTTAGGAAATTTTCAGGTGTATTATAGAGTGGCACTACTATACTGACTTTTATTTTTTGAGCAGGCTTATATTGCTGCTCACTTTTTCTCTGAGCATCTGATATTTCAAACGGACAGTATTTTCTTCCGAGCTTATATTTTACCTTATATCTGTAATACACTTTTTTTGCTGCATAGCTTATGCCATAATCTCTGATGTAACCTGTTATCTTATCTGCTTTTGCTTTTATCCCCATTTTTATTCCTTTCTTTATAATAGCTTTGAAACACTTTTAAATCACCATAATGTAACGCAATAGAGCAATCCGTGGCATCAATTGGGGCAAAATAACTCTTTCCCCCAACATCATAATGTATAATCAGTTTCACAGACAGTCGTTTAATAACTTCCCAAAATAAGTATCAGCTTAAATATCCTGTTGTCTGTTTTTCTCTGACGGTATATTCCTGCTTTTTTTACAAGTGTCATTCTCTTTGGAAGATATTTTATATTTCCTCTGTATTCAGCAAGCCTTTTTGCCATTACTATCTTTGATTTCACGGAACTGCTTTTTAATATTTCCTCATTTAATGGTACTGTCGTTTCCTTTTCATGGCTTTTAGCAACATTTTTTTGCGATATGTCATCAACTTTGTTATTAGCTGTTGTTTTAAAGCAGGATGCGTCTTTTCTATATTTTTCATAAATGCGAACAAATTCTGATAATTGTCTTGATATATTCCGTCTATTTCTCTTAAATCTTTTTAATCTGTCTTTAAATTCTTTTGTCTTGCTGACATTGTATCCTACGGTATTTGAGCCGTGCTGTCTGTAGCTTATATGCTGTTCCATGTCATAATATACTTTCCCATAGCAGCTTGCAAGAAGATAAAACCACCAGTCATGCATTACCGTAAACTCCGGCTGATGTGCCTTTGCCATGTCCCTAAGCGTTTTGTTCATTACAAGTGTGCAGCCTGTGACTATATTTTCCACAACAGCATTTTCAAATGCCGGTTTCTTTAGTTTTCTCGTCATTTCGTTATTGAGTTCTTTGAGATTTTCATCTACAAGCATCGGACTACAGCAGTAGAGTAATGGCATATTTTTCTTTGTGTCTTTTTCTTTTGACATTTTGTCAATATTTGTTATGCCTGCACTTAATTTGTCTTTATGCCAATAATCGTCCTGATCTGAAAATGCATAGTAGTCCGCTTTTTCGTCCGACTTTACCACAAGGTCAAAGAAGCTTTTGATAACACCTACATTCTGCCCCTGATACCATTCTATCGTTTCAGGATATTTTTTAGCATATTCCCCAAGTATCTTCTGCGTTCCGTCTTTTGAACCGTCATCCCTTATCAAAAGTTTTAATTTTGTACCAGCTTTTTTTTCACAATCCTGTGCCAGAATACTGTCTATCTGCTCTTTCAGATATTCATCACCATTGTATGTGGACATAAGTACCTGTATTACTTTTCCTGCCACTTTATCTTCCTCCATATTTTCAAATGTCAAGCGGATGTTCGCAATCCGCTCTGCTGCTTAAACACTTACAATCACTATTTTCAAATCATACGATAAACATAAATATCTTAACGCATTAATATCTAACACCACACCTGTAAGCAATATTACAACAATTTGTCAATCATCTTTAACCCACCGGCTCACCTGTGACCTCGGCATATATCTTTCTCATCTGCCTGTCTACGACTTCTATTGAAAATTCTTTGACTTTTTCTATGTTCCACATTCCCATCTGCTCTCTGCGTTCTTTCCTTGGAACTGCACTTTTTCCGTCTTTTTCAGTAAACATTCTTCGTATCTTTACAGAATAGTCTACCGTTTCAAACCCGTGAACGAGATAGCCGCCCTTTGTATGCTCGATAAGATCTGTTATACCTCTTATGTTTGATGCGATAACCGGAAGTCCGACCGCCATTGCTTCCATGACTGCCACCGGAAGTCCCTCCTGAAATGACGGGAATACAAAGCAGTCACATTCTGAAAGCACATCTGGTACATCTTTTACATATCCTGCAAATATGACTTTCTTTTCCAAACCGAGGTCTTTTACCCTGCTTCTCAACTCCTGTTCCATAGCACCGGTTCCGCATATCAGATATACTATATCGAGGTCTTTTAACTGTGCCATTGCTTCTATAACACATATATGATTTTTTCTTTTGTTAAGCTCTCCGACACTTACGATTATCTTACTTCCCTCTGCTATGCCAAATCTTTTATATATTGCTCTCTTGTCTTTTCGCTCTATATCCGTCTGATATTTTTCATACTTTGACAAGTTCATTCCTATGCCTTTTGTGTGTTCAACTTTCCCACGCACCGGAAATTTTCCTGCTCTTTTATAATCTTCATCATTTATAAGTATCAGTCTGTCTGTATATCTTGCCAGATACCTCTCTATCGGATAATATATCCAGTTTTTAAACGGTGCTCCCGTATAAAAATGAAGCCCGTGTGCCGTATATAAAACCGGAACCTTTCTGCCTGTCTTTTTTCTTACTCTCTGTGCCGCAATCCTTGCAACAACCCCGCTCATCGGCATATGACAGTGTATCAGTTCAAAATTTTCATCTGTCATCAGTTCTTCAAGCTGCTTGCATGATATTTTCACATTTTTTGAAAAAGGTGAGCGTTCAAAATCCACCTGATGCTTAATAATCCCTGTCCCGTCAAGCCTGCTGTTATCATTTCCATAAACTATCGTATTAAAATTTGCGGCATAATGCACCTCATACCCCATCTCCTGAAGTATTTTCACATTATTCATCTCAAACTGCGGTATAAATCCGCTCACTCTTGTAACAAGAAGTGCTTTTTTCTTTTTTCCCGTATCTGCATTTTTCGACAAAACTGTTCCCCCATTCGTAAAGTTTTTACTGGTTATTCTTAACTATTTCCTTAACTATCTTCTCCACCGGCTCCTGTGCCGCATCATCTGCTTTCTCGGCTGTCACCTGCTCATCTGAAACACCTTCCGTTGCATCCTTCTTAAGAACCGTTTTTACTGTCATAAGTATAAGTTTTATGTCAGTCCATAGTGAATAATTTTCTATATAAAACAAGTCAAGTTTTAATTTGTCATAAGGCGTTGTATTGTACTTACCATATACCTGTGCATATCCCGTAAGTCCCGCTTTTACTCTTGTCCTGAACGGAAATTCCGGCATTTCCTCGCAATACTGCTTCATTATCTCAGGTCTTTCCGGTCTTGGACCTACAAATGACATATCTCCCTTTATTATATTAAATAATTGTGGCAATTCATCGATACGGGTCGCCCTAATAAATTTTCCTATCGGTGTTATCCTGTCGTCATTTTCCTTTGCAAGCTTTGCAACACCGTCACTCTCAGCATTTACTATCATGCTCCTGAATTTGTATATCTCAAATTCACGCTCATATTTTGTGCATCTTACCTGTTTGTAAAATACCGGACCTCCATCATACAGTTTTATCGCTATTGCCGTGATAAGCATAAACGGTGAAGCTATGACTGTCATTGGAATTGCAATGATAAGGTCTAGTGCTCTTTTAAACAATCTCTGGTCAAAGCTCAATGTATAGCCTTTTGAAAGCAAAAACGGTGTATCAAACACATGAATCCTGTCTGCTCCCATAAGTATTATGTCTGAGAGTTTCGGTATAACATATGCCCTCATTTTATGTGCATAACAGTATTTGAGCATATCGTTTCTCTTTTCGGCAGATATATCACCGATTATGACAGCCTGAAAATCTTTCATTTTCTCAGCTATCTTATCTATCCCCTCATCTATATTTACCGCATCATAGATTGCATACTTATCACGCCTTGCCTCAACCTTATATACAAGGTCTGCCGCCGGTCTTTCACCATATATAAGCAAAATCTTCCACGGCTGGAAAATTCTGTTGTAGAAATGGATTATCACAAAGTTCCATATCGTGGAAAGAGTCATCTCAACTGCCATTGCAGCAATCATATACATGGGATTTACTATTCCGAATGCCAAAAGGCATATTACAAAATACATCACCATATTAGACAAAAACAGGCTGAGATACTGCGACAGCATAACCTCAAGCCGCCTGTACTGCCCTATTTTCATGCTTCCATACATCGTTGAAAAAAAGAAAAGAATCAATGCGTATAAACCAATCATAGCATAATGTCCTTTTCTGTAAAAAGTTGCCACAAACATCGTAGCTGCATAGTAATGAAACCATACATACATAAATACAAGTGACATAAGCACTATATTAACAAGCGATGCAAAAAAAAGTATCGTTTTTTTGTATGGGTCGTAATTTCTCATCTTTATCCTTAAACCTCGTTTCTTTATAAAACCTCCAAAGCTCATTGTATATTCAAACAGATATTCGCAATTTTCTCTGCCGTTTATTGCTCTACGCAATAAAAATGGTTATGTTCATAAACTTACCATAAGGCAGAAAACTGCATTATCATTAAAAATATACGGTACAATACTTCTTATTCTACTAATTTCCTTATTTAATGTCAACTTTACTGTTGTTTCTTTTTAAAATATATGTATAATTAGATGTGTGTATCTGAACATAATCTATGTTTACATACATATATTTCAATTTGCAAAATAGCCTATATATGTTCAATCTTCACAGCATACAGCTATTTTTGCAATCATAAAAAATTTTTAGGAGGTTTACCTATGGCATCTCAAAATGCTAAGAAAAAAGGCACAGCGGCTGAGCCAAAGTACCCATTAGGTCTTTTGCTCCCGATAATCGCCGTACTCAGCGTGATACCACTTATCACTTATATGTATTCTTATGAAACCAAACTTGGCAAGTTTGAATGGTACACAAGCCAGACTTCCGCAGTCGACTTTTTCCTTCACACAAAACTCATATGGTTTCTCGTTGCCTGTGCATGCATGATATTCTGTCTTGTCTATATGATATTTGCAGATGAACAGAAGGCTGCATGGTGCAAAATACTTATACCACTTGCAATTTATTGTGGCATTTCCTTTATTTCGGCTCTTGCATCCTCAAACAGAGATTTCTGTTTTTCAGGTATCTATGAGCAGTTTGAACCTGTCTGGGCTCTTATGGGATATTGCCTTACCGCATACTATTGTTTCTTTATAATGCGTACAGAAGCAGCAGTAAAGCGTATAATGCCGTGGTTTGTTGCCGGTATTACGGTTATGGTTCTGCTTGGACTCAGCCAGGCATTAAAGCACGATTTTTTCAGGACTTCACTCGGTCAGAAACTTATGACACCTTCTACATACAAGGGAGGTCCTCTTAAGTTTAATTTTGAGGAGGGACGTACTTATCTTTCCCTCTACAATCCTAACTATGTAGGATTTTATGTCTGCCTTATAGTTCCTATTCTTGTAGGTCTTATATTTGCATTCAAAAAAGTGTGGGCAAAAATAGGCTGTGCTGTTTTGATAGTATCTCTTATGCTTATTCTTTTTGCATCACAGTCGCGTGCCGGTATTCTTGCGGTTATCTTTTCTCTTATAGTTATGCTTCTCTGTATGAGGAAAGTGTTTATTAAAAATATCAAAATCGTTATTGCCGCAATCGCTGTTTTTATAGTTGCATTTATTGGAATAAATGTGGCAAACCAGGGTATATTGCTTGACAGAATGAAATCCATGTTCAGTACTGAAGCTGAATATCATCCGCTCAGCGAGATTACCACAAATGATGACAATGTTTCCATTGTTTATAATAATGAAACTCTTATCATCAAGTGTACTCAGGATGCTAACGGTACTGACCAGTTTTCACTTACTGACAAGTCAGGTAAAGAAGTGGCTTTCGCACTTAATGAGGACTCTTCAAGCTATGTTATAAATGATGAGAGATTTCCATTCTCATTCTCTTCTATCCGCTCTGACAGTTTCAATGGTTATCAGATTACGATAGATGATAAAACATGGTACTTTACAAATATGATGAAAGAAAATGATTCAACATTTTATACTTATGGTCCGGGTGGTGCCATTATGAAACTTACAAAACAGACCAAATCACTTTCTTTCCTTGAAAACCATTTACATTTTGCAAATATGCGTGGATATATCTGGGCAAGAACACTTCCGCTTCTCAAGAAGTATTTCTTACTCGGTTCAGGTCCTGATACATTTATCATTGCATTTCCTAACAATGACCTTGTCGGTCTTTACAATTCAGGACACATAAATGAGATTATTACAAAACCCCACTGTACGCTGATGCAGATTGGTGTACAGACTGGTGTTATCTCGCTTATCGCATGGCTGGTATTCTTTATATGGTACCTTGTCAGCAGCTTAAAACTCTACTGGAAACACGATTTTAGCGGTTATCTTCCAAAAATCGGAGTGAGTATATTTGTCGGTGTTATAGGCTACCTGATAATCTCACTCACAAACGACTCCTGTATAGCTGTTGCTCCTGTATTCTATGCAGTTACGGGTATGGGACTTGGTATCAATTACAAGTTGAAGAAAGACCAAAAAGAAACTGGGACAGCTCAGATTAAAGAGGTCGCAAAATAAATCAATAAAATTAAAGTAATTACAGCTTGCACTATTGCTGTGACACAGTAAAAAACAAAATATATTGTTTTATAAAAAAATAACACCAATTGCTTTTAAACGATTGGTGTTGTTTTTTTGTGTATATCATATATCATTGGTGTACGGCCCATTATACGATATACACTGATATAGTAAATCATATTCTCACAATCTGAAACTCTCTGGAGAGTGTACGGCCAATCCTTTGAACTTCGGACTATGTTGATATGTTTTACCTCGTGAGTAAGTATTTTACCTTTTTGCCATCCATAAATAATATCGGATTATTTTATCATTTTTTTAATGATTATTGTACAATTTCACGATTATTTCACAAATTATGCACAACAGGTAAACAAACTATCTATGTCAATATCTGAACCTGCTCATTGTATCATCAAAGCTATTTATTTAATGTAACAGCCATTCATTTTATAATAATCCAAATGCTGAATGTTTGTCTATTTTGCAAGTTCAAGCATTTTCTGAAGCGGTTTACAGGCTTCATCCATTATATTATCAGGAAGAATTACTTCCTCCATCGGATTTTCCATTACATCTGCCACTTTTTCAAGGCTTACTTTCTTCATATTCGGGCAGAACTGTCTGTGTCCTACTGAATAGAACTTCTTGTCAGGATTCTGCTTGCTGAGTTTAAAGAATATACCCATCTCTGTACAGATGATAAATTTCTTGCAGTCACTCTCTGTTGCATAATCAAGTATTCCTGCCGTACTTCCTATATAATCGGCAAGTTCGAGTACATCCTCAGTACATTCAGGATGTGCGAGCACGAGTGCGTCAGGATGATGCTCTTTTGCTTCTTTGACAAGCTCCGGATCAATACTCTTATGGACATGACAAAATCCGTCATTGAATATAAACTCTTTTTCAGGCAACTGCTTTGCAACATATCTTCCAAGGTTATTGTCAGGCACAAAGAATATCCTCTTATTCTCTATGTTTTTTACTACCTTGATGGCATTTGATGAAGTCACACACACATCTGATACTGCCTTTATCTCGGCTGTTGAGTTTACATAACAGACTACGGCAACATCGTCATATTGCTCTTTTACTTCTTTTATACGGTCAACCGTTACCATATGAGCCATAGGACAGTCGGCAGTCACATCTGCCATATATACATGCTTTTCAGGATTTAAGAGTTTTGCACTCTCACCCATAAATGACACGCCTGCAAATAATATGTTTTTTGCCTCAACTTTTGTCGCAACCTTGCTTAAATAAAATGAGTCTCCAACATAGTCTGCTATATCCTGAACAGCACCGTCCACATAATAATGTGCAAGTATGACAAAATCGTTTTCTTTCTTTAATCTCTCAATCTTTTGAATAAGTTCTTCCATCTTTATCTCCATTTCGTTTTAATTATGTGCTAAATTAAATGCATCTTTCCCAAATCATGGCAGTTTGTCATAAATATTTTGCAATTTTCAATATTTGTAATACAGCCAGTATAAATTATAACTATCGTTTTTTATAAATTCCTGCAATCATTTATAAGTCTTTCTAACTGCTCATAATTTTCTACTTCATTTACTTGTCTGCGTATTGATGATGAATTCTTATAGCCTGCCGTGTACCAGCCGACATGTTTTCTCATCTCGCGTATGCCAAGATATTCACCTTTATATTCTATCTGCATTTTTGTATGTCTGAGTATCATAGCTGCCACCTCATCAAATGATGGCTTGTCCTGATATTGACCGCTTTTTTCAAATTCCTTTATCTGCCTGAATATCCACGGATTTCCTCTCGCACCTCTCGCTATCATAAGACCGTCGCAGCCTGTTTCATTCTTGCATCTTACCGCATCCTCAGGTGTAAATATGTCTCCACTCGCTATGACCGGGATTTTTACTGCTTCCTTTACCTTTCTTATTATATCCCAGTCCGCTGTTCCGGAGTAATATTCTTCCCTTGTCCTGCCGTGTACCGCAACGGCACTTGCCCCGCTTTGTTCCATCATTTTTGCAAATTCAACGGCATTTATGTTTTCGTCATTAAAACCTTTCCTGAATTTGACTGTGACAGGCTTTTTTATCCTGTCTGATATGGCTCTCACTATTTTTGCGGCAAGTTCCGGATTTTTCATAAGTGCCGAACCCTCACCGTTGTTTACTACTTTTGGCACGGGACAGCCCATATTTATATCGAGTATGTCAAAGTTTCTGTATTCTATCTGCTCTGCCATATCCGCCATAAGTTCCGGTTCTGAACCAAAAAGCTGCAATGCTACCGGATGCTCCGTATCGTCTATCTGCCACAGAGGTTCGGTATTTTTATTTTTATAATAGATGCCTTTTGCACTTATCATCTCAGTGTAAAGCAGATCTGCACCAAACTCTTTACAAATCATGCGAAATGGCATATCCGTCACTCCTGCCATAGGTCCTAAAGCAAGATTACCGTCTATTTTTACATTTCCTATATAAAATTCACTCATAACTCTCTATTTTTTCTGTTTGCTGTGTATAAGCTGCAACCCTTTTAATGTGAGGTCACCGTCATATATCTCTATAGACTTGGTATTTTCATATACAACTTTTCCAAGCCCGCCTGTTGCGATGACTTTAGCATCCATAAGTCCGGATTCTTCCTTAATCTTTCTTATGATATACTCTGTCTGACCTATCGTTCCATAAAAAAGTCCCGCCTGCATTGCAGAAATAGTATCTTTAGCAATAATATTTCCGGGACATTTTATCTCTATCTCAGGAAGATTAGCCGTGTTGTTCCAGAGTGCATTTGCCGATATTCTTATTCCCGGGCTGATAACTCCGCCCTTAAATGCTCCATCTGCCGTCACAAGATCATAAGTTGTCGCTGTTCCATAATCCACGACGATTATGGGTCCACCATAAAGTTCAAACGCACTTACTGCATCTACTATCCTGTCAGGTCCTATTTCTTTTGGGTTCATCGTATCTATTCTTATGCCTGTCTTTGTACCTGCTCCGACAACTATAGGATGGCAGTTGAGGTACTTGATTATACCACTCGTAAAGGAGTACATCATCTTAGGCACTACCGATGCTATTATAACCTCTGTTATATCGTCAGGCTTGTACCCTTTCTGCTCTAAAATATTGCACAATAATTCTCCGTATTCATCTGATGTTCTCGGAACCTGAACAGTAAATCTGAACCTTGCTGCAAGTCTCTCTCCATCAAATACTCCAAATGTCACATCCGTATTTCCAACATCTACTGCTAATAACATGATTTTTTCCTCACATTTCTATATATGTTATCACACAAAGCCATATATAATTTATTATTCCTGCGTCTGTATAGCATCTAAATCTTCGTGTAATATCACTGCTTTATAATATTTTTCAAGTGATTCAAGAAGATCCCTTTTCTCATTTTGCAATGCTTTTATCTTTAATGCACTTCCTATCTCGTCAAATGAAAAATCGTCTTCCTCTGCTACGACATTCATATAAAGGCTGCCCTCTTCATCATACTGTAATGAAAAAATCCCGCCTATCTCTGCCGTATAGAGTACACACATTATCTGTAATTCATCCTTAATGGTCTGTGGAAGTGAACTGAAATTTTCATTGAGATAATATTTCTGTTCATAGGCATTTGCCGCACACAATATCACTGCTTCACTGTTTATATCAGCCTCATCATACATAGCCATACAACCCCCTTACTGATACTTCTCCGGACACAATGCTCTTAATGCCGTCTTTTGTCTCGACAAGCAGTGCACCGTCCTTGTCTATTCCTCTTGCGATACCTGTTTCTTCTTCCTTAGGATCTGCTGTCTCCGCCATGCCATAAAGCACTTTTACTTCACTGTCCATGCTTATGAGCATAGAATTATACTTATCGACAACCTGCGACAAATCATTTGTCTCAAGAAATTTTTTGTAATATTCATCAAATTTCTCTACAACCTTTGCTGTAAGTTTATTTCTGTTTGTCATTTTGCCTGTCTCCAGATATATTGAAGAAGCATTTTTTCTAAGTTCGTCAGGTATATCATCATCGTTTACATTTATGCCTATTCCTATAACGGCATAATTTACATAGTTCATCTCTGAACTCATCTCAGTAAGAATACCACATATTTTCTTTTTTTCAAGTACAATATCATTAGGCCACTTTATCTTTGTGTCCGCACCACACACATCTTTTATTGCTCCAGCAACAGACATTGCCGCAAGAAGCGTGATACCCGAAAGATGTTTAGGCTCAGTCTTGGGTCTTATGAGAAGTGTCATAAAAATATTTGCACCTTTTTTAGAGCACCATTTTCTGCCACGCCTGCCCTTGCCGTTTGTCTGCTCGTCAGCCACCAACAAAATCCCCTCCGGCTCTCCTGCCTCGGCAAGCTGCTTTGCCTTTGTATTCGTTGAATCTATCGTGTCATATGTCACGGCTTTCTTGCAAATGCAGTCCTTTGGCAGATAACTTTCTATCGCTGATGCATTTAATATGTCAGGCTCACTCTTAAGTTTATATCCCTTATTAGAAACTGACTCTATCTCAAATCCTTTTTCCTTAAGCTGCGTTATATTCTTCCAGACAGCCTGTCTTGACACGCCGAAACGCTCACACAAACTCTGCCCCGAAACACACTCATCTCCCGCTTCGCGTAAAATGCGTAGTAGCTCACTTTTCATGTCATCCTCTTTTCTGTGCCTTTTTGTACATTAACAAGTTTGTGCAAAGCACAAATCTTGAGTGTGAAAATTGCTGTTTACTATATTTTACAGGTTTTCCTGCTGTTAATTTTCACACTATTCCTTTTCTCCAAGTGTGGCAACCATAACTGCCTTTATAGTGTGCATACGGTTTTCGGCTTCATCAAACACAACTGACTGCTCTGACTCAAATACCTCGTCAGTAACTTCAAGTTCGCTCATTCCGAATTTCTCATAAACTTCTTTACCGATTTTGGTCTTAAGGTCATGGAATGCCGGAAGACAGTGCATAAATATCGCATCCCTGCCTGCATTTTCCATTACTTTTTTATTTATCTGATATGGTGATAAAGCTTTTATTCTCTCTGCCCATACTTCGTCAGGCTCACCCATTGATACCCATACATCAGTATAGAGAACATCTGCACCTTTTGTTCCACTCTCAACATCCTCAGTAAGTGTAATAGAACCGCCTGATGCCTTTGCATATTCCTGACACTGTTCAACAAGTTCCTGATTTGGGAAATATTCCTTTGCAGTACAAGCCGTAAAATGCATCCCCATCTTTGCACACGCTATCATAAGCGAATTTCCCATATTATAACGGGCATCCCCCATATATACGAGTTTTACACCTTTAATCTTTCCTAAATGCTCTTTGATGGTAAGTAAGTCAGCAAGCATCTGTGTAGGATGATATTCATTTGTAAGACCATTCCATACCGGAACTCCTGCATATTTTGCAAGTTCTTCTACAATATCCTGTCCATATCCACGGTACTCGATACCGTCAAACATTCTTCCGAGAACCCTTGCAGTATCAGGTATACTCTCCTTTTTGCCTATCTGTGAACCGGACGGATCAAGATATGTAACTCCCATACCCATATCATTTGCTGCAACTTCAAAAGAACATCGTGTGCGTGTGCTTGTCTTTTCAAATATAAGTGCGATATTTTTATCTGTGTAGTTTTTAATTGATACTCCGTTTTTCTTTTTCGCCTTTAAATCAGCCGACAGATCAAGCATATACTGTATCTCTTCCGGTGTAAAGTCCTTTAAAGTAAGAAAATTGCGTCCTTTTAAATTGATAGCCATTGATATGTCCTCCATTTCTTTTTTATACTATGATGTAATAATACACATATAGAGTCTGCCAGTGACAGACTCCTACTTTTTAATATTAAAACAGGTACTTGCGAAATTCTCACAACATATAATCATTTTCGCAACAACCTAATTCTCTTTTGCAATCTCGGTTACTGATTTTGCAAGTCCCGCAAGCCCTTGTATCTCTGACGGAATGATTATCTTTGTTGCTTTTCCATCTGCTGCCTTTGCAAATGCATCAAGGCTCTTTAATTTGATAACATTGTCGGACGCAGCCGCATCGTTAAGCATCTTTATACCATCTGCGTTTGCCTGCTGAACCGCAAGTATAGCCTGAGCCTGACCTTCAGCTTCACGGATAGTTGCCTCTTTTTTGGCTTCGGCTCTAAGTATCGCAGCCTGCTTCTCAGCCTCCGCATCAAGGATTGCTGACTGTTTCTTTCCCTCTGCAACAAGGATTGCCGACTCTTTTTCTCCCTGTGAGCGAAGGATTGCTTCACGCTTTTCACGCTCTGCCTTCATCTGTTTTTCCATCGCATCCTGGATTGCTGCCGGCGGAATGATATTCTTAAGCTCTACTCTGTTTACCTTTATTCCCCATGGATCTGTCGCCGTATCAAGTGATGAACGCATTTTTGCATTTATAATCTCTCTTGATGTAAGCGTTTCATCAAGTTCAAGCTCACCGATAACATTTCTAAGCGTTGTAGCTGTGAGATTTTCGATAGCCATTATCGGGTTTTCAACACCGTATGTATAAAGCTTAGGATCAGTTATCTGATAAAAGATAACAGTGTCTATTCTCATTGTTACATTGTCTTTTGTAATAACCGGCTGTGGTGGAAAATCTGCAACCTGCTCTTTTAAATCTACTTTTCTTGCAACTCTGTCTATAAAAGGGATTTTAAAGTGGATTCCAACTCCCCATGTCCCCTGATATCCTCCAAGTCTCTCAATAACATACGCCCTTGCCTGTGGTACTACATTTATACATGACAAAAGTATAATTACAATCAATATTACTAAAGCTGCTAAAAATGGCATTTTCATATCTCCTTTCTACCAATTCTGCTTTTCTACAAGCAATTTAACTCCATTTACCTCTTTTACTTTGACTTTTGAACCCTCAGGAATGATTTCATTGTCATCAACACTCCTCGCTGTCCACTCAAGCCCTCTTACAACAACCGCACCTTTCTGGTTAAAGTTGTCAATCTCCTCTGTAACCTTTGCTTCTTCACCGATAATACTGTTTATATTTGTCTTTGTCCTGCTGTTATTTAGGTATTTTTCTGCAATAGGTCTTGTAAAACAGAACAATACCACCGATACGGTCAAAAACAATGCAAACTGCACGATTAGCGGAGCATGAAAAAGTGCTGCAACAACCGCTGCTAATGCTCCTGCCGCAAACCATATGGTCGTAAGCCCCATAGTGATTATCTCAATGACAAGCAGTATCGCCATGGCAATAAGCCAATACATCGGTTCCATATTTTCCTCCTCTCCTATACCATAATCTCTCAGTATCTTTTCAAAACGAATTATTTTGGCTGGATTTCCGAGAGTATATGATTTGTACGATTTTATCGCATTTATTCACTGAATATAGCTCAAACAACTGTATTTGTCAACTAAATGATATTTTCGTTTCTCTATTCAACTATTATTCACAAACTCAAATAAACTAAATAACAGACTATTTTCGTTTCTGTTTCGCCATCTCATACATTATTATGGCGGCTGATACTGCTGCGTTAAGCGACTCCAATTTTCCCTCCATAGGAATCCTGATACGCTTTGATGCTTTTTCAAACACTGCATCAGATACACCGTTTGCTTCATTGCCTATTATAAAGGCGGAACCCTTTGTGTAATCAACACAGTCATATACCTCACTGCCCTCCATTGCCGTTGCATACACATCATATCCGGATTTTTTAATCTCTTCTATAATGTCTATAAGCGACTCAACATAACAGAACTTAACCCTGAATATTGCTCCCATCGTTGAACGCACCACTTTAGGATTAAAAAGGTCAACGCTCTCCTTACTCATGATAACACCGGACATTCCAGCCCCCTCCGATGTTCTTATTATAGTACCTAGATTGCCGGGGTCTCTTAAATCATCCAAAAGTACCCACGCTTTTCTCTCATCCGACAGAATTTCTTTAACATCGTACTCAGGCATATTGACTGTAGCAAGAACTCCCTGAGGTGTAACCGTATCGGAAATCTGTTTAAAAACATTATCGGCAACAACCTCATACGGTATTCTTTCAAGCTTATCACCAAGTCTCTGTGCCGTCCTGTCAAAAGCAGACTCCGAAACATATAATTTATCGAGCTTATCAAAATTGATTGCTTCAAGAACCATCTTAATCCCCTCTGCAACAAATTTCTTAGTCTTTCTTCGCTCCCTCGCCTGCTTCTGAAGTTTTATAAGTTCTTTAATCTGTCCGTTAGACTCGCTTGTAATTATGGAATTTGTCATATAAAGTAAATTCCTCCCTGTTTATATAAAAACTTGCTTTGCGAAACTTTCGTAATATTTGCTTGGATTGTGCAGCTATAACAAATAATGTTAGCCGGCATTTTTGTCACCGTCAGTACTCAGTCAGCGTCTTTTGCTGACTTTATGTACTGCTACGAGTGACAACATAGCGAAAGCGTGCCGGCGGTATTATTCTGTTATAGCTGCACAATCAACACAACCTACATAATTTCGCAGCTGAAAAAACTTACTCCTCGCTCATCTTCGCAAGTCTTGCCGTCTGGTCTGCCGCAATGATATTTTCAAGAAGTTCATTTATATCACCGTCAAGTATCTCTCCAAGTCTGTGGCTTGTGTACTTTATTCTGTGGTCTGTAACCCTGCCCTGTGGAAAGTTGTATGTTCTTATCTTCTCTGAACGGTCACCTGTTCCTACCTGACTTCTTCTCTCTGCCGCCTGCTCGCTGTTTGCCTTTTCCTGCTCCATGTCATAAATTCTTGAACGGAGAACTTTCATGGCTTTATCTTTATTTTTAAGCTGTGATTTCTCATCCTGACAGGTTACGACTATTCCCGTAGGGATATGTGTGATTCGTACTGCCGAGTCCGTTGTATTTACACACTGACCGCCGTTTCCTGATGCTCTATACACATCAATCTTACAGTCATTAGGGTCTACATGAACATCAACTTCCTCAACTTCCGGCATAATTGCCACCGTTGCCGTTGATGTATGAATTCTTCCGCCCGACTCCGTAGAAGGTATTCTCTGCACACGATGAACACCGCTCTCATATTTAAGTTTTGAGTACGCACCTGCACCTATTACCATAAATACGATTTCTTTGAAGCCACCGATTCCATTCTCGCTCGCACTCATAACTTCTACTTTCCAGCGGTTTGCCTCGGCAAATTTTGAATACATCCTGAAAAGGTCTGCCGCAAAAAGTGCTGCTTCATCTCCGCCTGCACCTCCACGAATTTCGACAATAACATTCTTCTCATCGTTAGGGTCTTTTGGAAGCATGAGAATTTTAAGCTCCTGCTCACATTTCTCAACAGTTTCCTTGCACTCATTAAGTTCCTCTTTTGCGAGTTCACGCATATCCTCGTCACTCTCCTCGTCAAGTATCGCAAGACTGTCCTCTATTCCATCTTTTGCAGCCTTGTATTCCTTGTACTTTTCAACGATAGGAGTAAGTTCGTTCTGCTCACGCATAAGCTCCCTGTATTTTTTCTGGTCGTTGATAACCTCCGGCTCAGTGAGCATCATATTTATTTCTTCCAAGCGTCCTACAAGTTCTTCTAATTTATCAAACATCGTTTTTCCTCCATATAAAAATATTGTTTATATTTATATTCAGTGTATAAATCATAAAAATCTTTAAAGCAAAGCCTGTGTATTCTTTTTTGCATAACAAAATTTCAACTTTTATTTTACAGCCATAACAACCCTGTCATTTTCACACAAATCTTTCTTTACGACAACCTCTTTAAAGCCCTCGTTTTCAAAAATCTCTTTTACGGCTCTGCCCTGGTCATGCCCTATCTCCATAAACATCATCCCCGGACCGGCAAGATGTTTTTTTCCCTCTTTTGCAAGTATTCGGTAAAACATAAGACCATCCTCTCCGCCATCAAGTGCAAGCATCGGGTCATGCTCCCTCACCTCCGGTTCAAGAGTTTTTATCACATCGGGTCTGATATAAGGCGGATTTGATACTATAATATCATATTTTCCGTTTATTTTCTCAAACATATCACTTTCTATAAAATAAACCTCAGCTTCATTTGAAGCCGCATTTTTCTGTGCAACCTCCAGAGCCTTTTTAGAAATATCAGCACCGGTACATTCTGCTGTTTCCTCAAGTTTTTTCAGTGATATTATAATACAGCCTGAACCCGTACACATATCAAGTATCTTTTTTCCATGTGCAAAGGGAAGGACATTTTCGACAAGGCACTCCGTATCCTGTCTTGGAACTAGGACATTTTCATTTACAAAAAAGTCAAATCCCATAAATTCCTGAGTTCCCGTTATATGCTGCAATGGTATATGTTCTTTTCTCATATGGATAAGTGAGAGGTATCTGTCTTTTATTTCATCAGACACTTCCATATCTCTATCAAGAAAAAATTTTGCTCTGCTCATCCCCGTAATATACTCAAGCAGATACCATGCGTCAAGCTCTGCATCTGAAATATTTGATGACACGAGTTCATTTTCTCCGCTTTTTAACAATTCCTGATATGTTATCATCGTAATCCTCACTTCCGTACCTTTTGTCTGAACACGATACAAAAACTGCATATATATCTTTTATAGTCACTCTGCACCCTTATCTTTCTGAAACTCTTTCCAGTCAAAGACAGCCTCTACCGAAGCTATCGCAACTTCTATCATAGAGTCATCTGGTTCTTTTGTCGTTAGTTTCTGTATAAGCATCCCCGGCTTACTCAGTGCATTTACAATGCTGTTTTCTGATTTTCCCGCAAGCCGTATAAACTCATAGGAAACTCCGGCTATAACAGGCACCAGCAAAATCCTACACAAAATCTTAAGCCACATATTATCAACTCTTATAAATATAAAAAATATAATACTTATAAATAATACTATAAAAATGAAACTTGTTCCACATCTTTTATGTTCTCTCGACTGTTTTTTTACATTTTCGACAGTCAGTGGAAGCATATGTTCAACACAGTTTATTGTCTTGTGCTCTGCTCCGTGATACATAAAGACACGCTTTATATCTTCAACAAAGGAAATCGCAAATACATAACCGATAAACAGTAAAATCCTTATAACTCCCTCTATCACTGCAAGCATTTTTTCTGATGCTACAACTTTTTTCAAAAGTTCTGATATGAAAAACGGTAAAATCATAAAAATTCCAACCGCAAGTATTATCGACAAAATGACCGTAAAAGTCGTTTCCACCTTTTCACGCTTTTCCTTTTTGTCCTCGTCAATCTCCTCTGCATCATCTTCCTCGTCCTCAAAATATTTTGATGAGTCCGTAAGGCTTTTCATTCCGAGTACCAGCGACTCGACAAAAGTCACAACACCTCTTATTATAGGCAGGTCGCAGATAAAGTATTTATCTCTGAGACTTTTGCAAGTTCCTTCTTCTACCTCAATCTCTCCGTCAGGTTTTCTGACGGCAACGGCATATCTGTCTTTATTTTTCATCATGACACCCTCAAGAACCGCCTGCCCTCCTATGCCTGATGGTTTTACTACCGATTTTTTGTTCATATAATACCCTCCAAATGAAAAAGAGCAAAACCAGCGTTTTGCTCCTGGTGTCACACTACTTCACGAGCATTTACCTATACAATGAAAAATGGTCACAGCCCCCTTTTGGTTGCTGTGACCATCTATAAGACCGAATCTTACATTATTCTTATACTAAAGTCATTGATACAGTACACTAATTTAGTTTGCCTGCATTCCATATTTACGGTTGAACTTGTCAATCGCACCACGAGCCTTAACAGCTTTCTGCTGACCTGTGTAGAAAGAATGACATTTTGAACAGATTTCTACATGAATTTCTTCCTTTGTAGAACCAGTTACAAACTCATTACCACAGTTGCAAACAACTTTAGCCTGATAATAATTAGGATGAATTCCCTCTCTCATGTCTTATGACCTCCATTCCGCTGCCATCACGACAGCAAATACATATCACGAAAAAGATCACACCCAGAATGTAGGACTGTATCTTTTCGATTTCAATTTTCAACACAACTTCATTATTATAACACACTTAGTATAAAAGTGCAAGCACATTTTTATTTTTAAAAATGTATCTTTCTTATCATTTCAACAAATTCCCTGTTGTTTCTTGTCTTTCTGAACAAATCTATGATTTTTTCCACAGCTTCATCATTTCTCATTGAGCTGAAAGCCTTGCGTATGCGGTAAGCCGCATCTTTCTCATCCTGTGTGAGTAAAAGGTCGTCTCTTCTGGTGCTTGATTTTGGAAGATCTATAGCCGGGAATACTCTCTTTTCCGAGAGTCCTCTGTCGAGAACCATTTCCATGTTACCTGTTCCCTTAAACTCCTCAAATACAACATCATCCATCTTGCTTCCCGTATCGACAAGTGCCGTTGCAAGTACGGTAAGGCTTCCGCCTTCTCTCATATTTCTCGCTGCACCAAAGAATTTCTTCGGCATATGAAGTGCAGCCGGGTCAAGACCTCCGGAAAGTGTTCTTCCGCTCGGTGACACCGTGAGGTTGTAGGCTCTTGCAAGTCTTGTGATACTGTCAAGAAGTATCGTAACATCCTCGCCATGCTCAACAAGTCTCTTTGCTCTCTCGATTACCATCTCTGAAACTCTCTTGTGATTTTCAGGAAGTTCGTCAAATGTGGAGTAGATAACATCAACATTGTGTCCCATGATAGACTCTTTTATATCAGTAACTTCCTCAGGTCTTTCATCTATAAGAAGAACAATAAGGTTCATTTTAGGATAGTTTGTCTTTATAGCCTTTGCAACCTGCTTAAGAAGTGTTGTCTTTCCTGTCTTTGGCTGAGAAACTATCATTCCACGCTGTCCCTTGCCGATAGGAGCAATTATATCCATCATTCTTGTTGAGATAGTCGCACCGTCCGTCTCAAGTCTTATCTTTTCATTTGGAAAGATAGGTGTGAGCTGTTCAAACTTTGGTCTTGCCAAAAGATCTTCTACCGGATAACCATTTACAGTAACAACATACAGCAATGCCGCAAATTTCTCACTCTGGCTTCTGACTTTCAAATTTCCCTTAAGAATATCTCCCGTGCGGAGTCTGTATTTCTTTATGAGTGCATGAGATACATAAACATCATTATCACCCGGCAGGAAATTGTCGCATCTGATAAATCCGTAACCCTCTGTCATTATCTCAAGGATTCCCTCTCTTGACTCACCGCTGTCAAGCTGACTTAAATCAGGCTGCTTGTCAATATCCGCCGTGTTCTGTGCAGCATTATTCTGGTAACCCTGATTTCCATAACTGCCATTCTGATAACCGTTGTTTGAATATGAACCTGACTGGTTCTGATAATTGTTGTTTTGATTATAGCCGCCGTTCTGATAATTATTACTCTGGCTGTAATTGTTCTGTCCGTAACCGCCATTCTGACCGTAACCACCGCTTTGACTGTAACTGCCATTCTGATAGCCGTTGTTATAACCATTCTGTGAATATCCGCCGTTTGACTGACCGTTATTCTGGTTATAATTATTCTGATAACCGCCATGATTAGAATTTGACTGGTAGCCGTTCTGTGAATAACCCGGATTTTGATTTGAATAAGGATTATTGCCCTGTCTTTGATTCATTCTGCCGTTGTTTCTCTGCTGTCCACGCACATTACCTGTTCTTCCGTATGATGACTGGATGCCACCCTCTCTCCTGTTTCTGTATGTATTTTTATGTTCTTCATTATAATCATTTCTCACATACGAATTCTGAAACTGTGGTCTTTTTTCATCTGCGTTATCAATTTTATCACCGTTCTTTAAATCTGACTCTGCTGTTCCTGCCTGTTCAGCCACATTATCATGTTCTGCAGCCGGAATATCATCTTTCTTTTCTTCTTTTTTTCTATTTTCTGTCTTTTTTATCTTAACATCTGCTGATGCATTTTCAGCATTGTCCACTGCACTTTCTGCCGCATTTGACGACTGCTTCTTTTCAACTTCCAAAAGTAACTCTAAAAGCTCTCTTTTCTTATAAGTTGTTACATTCTTCACGCCCATCTTTCTGCCTGCAACCCTAAGTTCAACAAGAGACATTTTTTCTAAATCTGACATTATTTTGCTCCTTTACAAATACATTTTGATTTTTCTTTGATTGTTTAATTTTTAAATTATATTGACGATTCCGGGATTTTAATTTCACGATAGTGTCTGAATAATTTTATAATACTTTCAATTTACTATACACAATCTTTTAACATTTGTAAAGGATAAAAAAAGCAAGGCTGACCTGTTACATCAGCTCAGCCAAAAAAATAATTGACAATGCAATAAATTAAATACTAAATTCTCTTTTTATGGCGGAACAGCCTTTCATCAATCAACATTAAGCTTTTTGTTTAAAAGGTACACACTCATTTATATTTTTGACCAAACTTTTCATATATGGTATTCTTATCTATGTAACATTCATTTTTATATGCGGTATCGCAAACTTATATAAAAATTTCAAATCATATATCAGTAAAACAAACGGAGGATATTAAAATGACAAACAGCGAAAAAGCTATTGCACTTCACAAAGAATGGAACGGAAAAATCGACACAACACCAAAATGTCATGTAAAGTCAAGAGAAGACCTTGCTATCGCATACACACCCGGTGTCGCTGAGCCTTGCAAGATAATCGCAAAAGACAAAAAAGAAGCATACAACTATACCATCAAAGCAAATACTGTTGCCGTTGTCTCTGACGGCAGTGCCGTTCTCGGTTTAGGCAATATCGGTCCTGAGGCTGCCATGCCTGTTATGGAGGGAAAAGCTGTTTTGTTTAAGGAATTTGGCAATGTAAACGCATTTCCTATCTGCCTTGATACGCAGGATACCGAGGAGATAATAAAGACCGTTATAAATATAGCACCTGCTTTTGGTGGCATCAACCTTGAAGATATATCAGCTCCAAGATGTTTTGAGATAGAGACAAGATTAAAAGAAGCACTTGACATTCCTGTTTTCCATGACGACCAGCACGGTACGGCTATCGTTGTCCTCGCCGGAATAATAAACGGTCTTAAGGTTGTCGGAAAGACAAAAGAAGAATGTCATGTCGTTGTAAACGGTGCCGGTTCTGCCGGAGTTGCCATCACTAAACTTCTTCTCAGATACGGCTTTAAGGATGTTGTTATGTGCGACAAATCAGGTATTCTCTCAAAAGCAAGCAACGACCTTAACTGGATGCAGAAAGAAATGATGGAAGTTACAAACCTTACAGGAAAAACAGGTACTCTCGCAGACGCACTCAAAGGTGCAGACATTTTTGTAGGTGTGTCAGCTCCGGGTATCGTATCAGAAGATATGGTTAAGAGCATGAACAAAGATGCCATCCTCTTTGCAATGGCAAATCCTGTTCCAGAGATAATGCCTGATGTGGCAAAGAAAGCCGGAGCAAAAGTTGTCGGCACAGGCCGTTCAGATTTTCCAAATCAGGTAAACAATGTCGTTGCTTTCCCTGGTATATTCAAGGGTGCACTTGAAGGCCACGCAAAACAGATAACTGAAGAAATGAAACTTGCTGCTGCACTTGCTATCGCAGGGCTTGTAGACGAAAAGGATTTAAATGAGGACAATATCATGCCCGAAGCCTTTGACCCTCGTGTAGCAGATGTGGTATCTCAGGCAGTAAAGGCAAACATAAAGTAACTTAATATATGAAAAAAAATGAACATATAAAACGGTGGGGCGAAAAACCTTACTACTCTCTCGATTATTATTTGAAAAAAACTTTCGGTGAAAAAATATATAAAGTTGCCCTTGACGGAGGCATGAGCTGTCCAAACCGTGACGGCACTGTCTCCACGGGCGGCTGTATATTCTGCAGCAACGGAGGTTCGGGGGATTTTGCCATAAAACATGATAAAGACAATGACATAACAAGACAGATTGAAACCGGAATACATTCACTAAAGACAAATGAAAAATTTGTTGGAGAAAAATTTATAGCATACTTTCAGTCATTTTCAAATACATATGCTCCCGTTTCATATCTTGAAGATATTTTCTTGCAGGCAATAGACCACCCTCTTATATCAGCTCTTTCCATCGGCACAAGACCCGACTGTTTCTCATCTGAAATATATGACCTTATTGAAAGGCTGAACCGTATAAAACCGGTCTGGGTAGAACTTGGTCTACAGACAAAGCATGAAAAAACTGCTGAGTTTATAAACCGTGGTTATACACTGGAGGTATTTGAAAAAGCCGTTCATGAACTTAGAAAGCGAAACATAACCGTTATCGTCCATGTCATAATCGGACTTCCGGGCGAAAATGCCGATAATCTATATGAAACTATCGATTATCTTAATCAAATGGACATTCAGGGCATAAAGCTGCAGCTTCTTCATATCCTAAAAGATACTGCTTTAGCTGACCTTATGGGAAGTTTTCATATATTGACACCGGACGAATATATAGACATACTATGTGAATGTATAGCAAAACTCTCGCCTGACATAGTTATACACCGGCTTACCGGAGACGGACCGAAAGATTTACTTATAGCACCTGAATGGAGCAAAAACAAACGACAGGTTTTAAACACCCTGAGCCATGAATTAAAGGTGCGTGGCATTTATCAGGGACAAAAACTTAAAAGAAATGGGGGATTTTAATGACACCTGAATCACGAAAGCTGTATAAACTGATAATACTTTATTTTTTAAGTCTGACTAAACAGCCAATGTCAAACGCTATCATCTCTGATTTTATCCTTACAAACAATTATACGGATTATTTTTCAATACAGGAAACGCTCACCAACCTGCTTGAAGATGATATGATAGAGAGTGAGCAGACGCACGCAACTTCATATTATAAGATAAAGCCTGCCGGTCAGGAAATACTTACTTTCTTTGGCAAACAGCTCCCTGACAGCACAAAGGCACAGATACGAAAATATCTCTCTGAAAATAGGGTAAGCATTGTAGAGAATACCTCGATACATACTGATTACACCCATGTCAAAAACAAAGAGTACATCGCCCGCTGTTCAATAGTAGAACGAGGCAGTGTACTCCTTGAAGTCTCCCTCAATGTACCGACCGAGGAAGAAGCGATACAGGTATGCAAAAACTTTAAAAAGAAAAATGAAAAGATTTACAGTCTTTTATTCAGCGAATTGTCGGTAGAGTAATCTGCCGGCTTTTCTTATTCATAATTTCTCTCATCATTCTCCCTAAAAATCCATCGGAATTATAACAATCGCACTAAACTCATCACCCTCCGGCTCAAACAGATAAAATCCGTCATATTTTTCAACTACTTTTATAACATTTTTTATACCGATACCATGAAGCTCATTATTTTCTCTTTTTGTCGAAAGAAATCTCTCCCCGTCTTTTCTAAGATTTCCGTCAAAAGTATTTTTCACGGATACAATAAATTTTTCATCTTCAATAACGGTCTTTAACTTTATCATCTTTCTTCCCTTGCATTTTTCAACTGCCTCGATGGCATTATTTAAAAGATTTGACAAAACTAAAATAAGCTCCCCCTCCATCATCGTAATTCCTGCCAGGTCATTTATTTTACATATAAATGAAGCTCCTGCCCTCTTTGCCTCGTAATATTTTGTGTTCAATATAATATTTACGACCGGATTATTTGTATCTATGACATCTTCCCCTGCCATATTTCCACCGCTCAACTTTTTCAGATAGTCCGAAAGTTCATCATACTCTTTTTTCTGAAGCAGTCCCCCCATATATAAAAGATTATTTCTATATTCATGTGATATACTTCTCTGCTGCTTTACACTCTCTTCGAGCGACTCATACATTTCCTGCTGTTTATTTACATCCAGCTCAAACAGAAGCTTTTCCCGCTTTAACTTTGCTTTTTCAGCAAGGTCATCCATAAAAAATATCACAAGTATGTTCATTGCTATAAGGCTTACCATAACTATCCAGACAAATTGCATTTCATTTTGAAACTTTACTGCGATTTCTATTTTAAGTGTAAATAAAATACAGGCTATTGATATGATGGGAAATATCATCAAAAAGAATACATCTGTTGTCTCGACACTTTCAAGCCATCTTCTGCTCATACATTTTTTGAATATAAGTATAAGCAATAACAATACCGACTTGCTCAACAGTATTACAAACACATTTATACTATATGAGCCATTTGTATCAATTTTAAATACATTGCTATCTATCAATATTGTTATTATATCAGCAGCCAACAGCAAAAATATAAATAAAACTGATACTATAACTGCCCTTTCAAACTTTTTCTTTTCCATAATCATACTCACGGTTACAAGAATGACTATATTTAATATCTGTTTTAGTATAGGACTTTGTCCAAAAACATCACTTACAATAAGAACCAGCGTTGCCATAATAAATACATAGACAACTCTCGTCCATTTTTTAAATCTAAACTCGGGTTTATAAAACGACGAACTGAATATCAAAAAGCATGACATTTCAATAAGTATGATCAGATAACTCTGTAAAACATTCATTATAATTTTCCTCTCTGCTTTATATATTCACTGGCAACGGATTTATACTTCTGTTTTGATACCGGAAGTTCCCTTCCATTTACAAGCTTTGCATAATATCTCTTTACATCACACACATAATCCATATTTACGATAAAACTCTGGTGAATCCTGACAAACTTCTCCTCTTTAATCTCCTGCTCTATATCATTCAGCTTTTTATAAACTGTATATTCTTTTTCGCTGCCATTCTCAACTAAATGAAAACACGCCCTATGTAAAAAATTTTCAATATAGACTATGTTGTCAATATTTACCTTTTTTTCTCTCTGTTCAACAAAATCATATACAAGCTCATTGACGCTTCTTCCCATTTTTTCTAAAATAACATTCAAAGCCTCGACAATGTCAGATTCTATAGTTGTCTCATCTTTTATTATATATCTTATGGCATCAACCTTATATCCTGCCAGTGAATACTCAATAAAACCAGTCACAAATACAAGAAATGTCCCGTCACTGTATTTTCTGAGATCTTCAGCCGTTTTTATCCCGTCCATCTCTTTCATATTCACATCCATAAAAACAATATCATACCCGCTCATGGCTTTTTCTAAAGCTGCAAACTCCTCACCCGACTGATAAATGTCTATCTTATATGGAAATCCTGCTTTTTTAATATACTTCTCGATATACCCCCGCAACCTGTCTATAATAACCTTTTCATCATCACATATAGCTATTTTAATAATATCAGTCCCCAAATATGTTTCCTCCTTTGTGATTTATACAATAACTATAACACAAAATAGAGATTATGAACAAAATTCTGACTGAGAGGTCAAAATAATGGACTGAAATGCAAATTTTCATCTCTCACATTCTATAACACCATGATCCATTGTATAAACTTTATCGCACAGCACATCTATATCTTCCCTGTTATGGCTTGCCAGGATTATTGTTGCCCCATTCTCAGCCTGTTCTTTTAAAATCTTTCTTACTACTGCCACTGATTCATTATCAAGTCCATTCATCGGCTCATCAAGTATCAATATCTTGGGTTTCTCCATAATAGCCTGTGCTATGCCAAGCTTTTGGCGCATACCGAGCGAATATTTGCCAACATGCTTACGGCTCTTTGGCTCAAGCCCGACTATCTTCATGCTTTTTCTGATTTCTTCATTTGATATTTTATTTCTTACAGATGCGAGCAGCTTCAGATTTTTAAAGCCGGAATAATTCGGTATAAAGCCCGGTGTCTCAATAATGACACCTATATCCTCCGGAATATCAACATCTTTTCCTACCGTTTTCCCGGCAACTTTTACCTCCCCGCTTGTCGGTTTTATCAGACCACATATACATTTCATAAGTACGGTCTTTCCTGAACCGTTTCTGCCGACAAGTCCATAGATTTTCCCTTTCTCTATTTCCAGAGATACATTATCGAGAACAGTGGCATCATCATATTTTTTACTTACCTCATTAACTTCAATAATTATTTCATCATTCATTATATTTATCCCTCTATCATCTTTCTTTTTTTCAAGACAGCATCAGCCTTCTGCATATGTATTTATATCTTTTTTCTTTGCAATAATATATGTAGCAGCTACTAAAACTACATTGACAACAGTTAAAAATATCATCGCATACCCAGCCGACGGATACCATTTTTCTCTTGAATATGCCATCACTGAAATATCTACCCATGAAAAGGGTGAAATCCATAACAATCCAACATTAGCATTTATTATATTGTTAAGCCAATCTATAAGGATCAATGCAGTTATAATAAACACTCCTATTCCCTTGTTTTTTAATGCCGTATTACATAAAAACAGCACCATACCCATAAAAAAGAACAATAGCACACACATTGCAACTGTATATACCATAACCGTGTCCACCTGATAATGTTCTACTACTCCATAAGATATTGGTTGTATAAAATCCTGCTTCGACGCTAATGTCTTTATAACTTTTCCCCAGCCGCTTTTAAACACTATCACAGATAAATTTATTACAACAGGAAAAACAGCCATAAAAACCGTGAGCATTATACTGCCTAGTGCAAGATATATCATCTGTGCGATATACCAGCATTTTTTCCCTGAACGCGACAACATAAACACCTGAAAATCTGTAAGAAACGGTGCATCAGAAAATATCAGCAGAACACTGCAAAAAATCACAAGCTTCATAAACGGCTGCTTAAAGCTAAACGGAAGTAAATACGGCGTCACCCTGTAGCCAACTTCCTTTGCAAATTTGAAAAGCGGCTCAAAATTGTCATGCAAAAAAAACATTAAAATTATCAGGCTCAGATAAACCTTATGGTTTGATGTCATCCCGATCATATCACATTTTATTATTTTTTTAATCTTATTCCCCACTTAACTTCCTCCTAAATAACTTATAATACAATATATACACAACAAACAGACTCGCAATAGTAACTCCGGCTATCACCCCCACAGAGGCAATCGCTGATGAGCATGGTCTTGTCCCACCTGATACAATAATTTCATAACAAAACAATTTATTAACACTATTTAATGTCACCTCAACTTTAACAATAATAATATATGCCAAAAAAGCGGACAAAGCTCCAATATACCTGCTGCAAAAAAACACCGTAACAAACATTCCCACTCCAACAAAAAGACTCATTATCAGCGATACGATAAATATCCTTAACTCAAAATATAAATACGGATTTATCTTTAACACATCCTCATACACATCTGAGCCACATGAATAATCGGAATAATCAACTATTTTAAAAATATTTGTTCCACATATGCAAAATATATTAAATATCAACTCAAACATAACAAAAGCATATAAAATCCCAACAACAAATTTAGCAGCTATATAAGCATTGATATTTGACCTTGTCACAAAAAAATATGACATCTTTTCTTTTAAATCAGTGCATATCCCGTACATTATATAATAACCCACAGGTACAAACAAAAGCTGAAAAAATGTTCCCCTTGAAAAATATAAGCGAAACAGCTCATAAAAATATTTGTCCGTAATTTTTATATTTGGATTTTCATTTATAAATGTCAATACTCCCATTGCTAGTACACAAACAGCTATCAATATGGTCTTGCCACATATACTGATATTAAACAGCCGTCTACGCTCCGTCCTACACATATCAAAAAAATGCATCTCTTTCCTCCTACTTTATCCACTCACCTGTCTGTGCATCGAGAAACAGATTATATTTATCTTTATATGTTTCGTTTGTTTTTTTATCAATAATCTCCTGTGTAATATCAAACAAATACACCGGAATAACCGCATAACTGTTGCCATTCTTTTTTGCTTTGATCGCTATATATGTTATGCTTAAACGATTACATCTTATTTTTCCTGAAATGACATCCTCAAACCTCTTATCTAGTTTATCCATTGCCTGTTTCTCTGATAAAATTGAAATACTATCCTTGTCTTTTGACAGTTTTTCGTAAATGCCGTCTGCATCAAAAGTTTCCACTCCCCTGGCACTGACTATACCATAACAATAGCTTCCTGAGTATCCTCTATTTCCATAGTCATATTCTTTATTGTATAGAATTTTATCATCTGCCATAACATTCATGACCACAAGATATGCCTCGTCTTTTTTATAAAATTTTCTTTTTATTGGATCATCCTTGTTCTTCTCATTATTTTTATATTCTTCATACTCCTTATCAGACATAAACATCTTGCTTAACTTAGTCATGTTTTTAATAGTAAAAGGATATGCAACCACATTATCAGCCATTATTCCATTACTTTTTGCTATATCTCTCATTTTTTTTATTGCCTTTTCTTTTGAAATGCCATTTACTTTACCGTCAGCGATAATCTCGTCAAAATTGTCCCTAAATACACCATTACCATCATAAAGTAAGTTTGAATATATAAAATAATAATCCTTTGATGTATAACATATTCTTCCATACTCACAAAGCAGATAATTTTTTTCAGAATCCTCCCATACCCCATCTTTATCTTCCCCTGTTTTTATCTCCTGTTCTTTTAATTCTTTATAATCCGAATTTTCAGGAAAAAAGTCTGATGGTTTTATCTGCTCAGGATAGTCCTTTATTTTCGCCGTATACATATTGTAACCCTGCTGTTCCTGTTTTTTCTGTCCTTTATTATCGTCTACCGTTTTCTCTACTTTGATATTATTATTTTCTTTGTCATCTCCGGACATACTTTCCTGACTCATACTGCATCCGCTTAGCACACTGCCACAGCACAATAAAGCAATTATCATATACAATCTTTTTTTCATAACAAGCCTCGCCCCCTGTTTATTATCTATATTCTATACAAAAACCCGGTAAAGACATAAATCAAATACTTTATGTCTTTACCAGCTTTTACATTTAAATACCTGCAACTAAAAACTCAATTTATAATCATGAATTCCATCTGCCTGATATCTGAAGATTATGATTTAATGATTTAATACGCAACCTGTACTTTTTACCTTTTTTAGCATATCCGCTCTTATATTTTAACCGGTCCTTATATGGCTTGATTTTACCATCAAATTCAAAAACAGTTGAAACATCTGCTGTTCTACCAGTATTTGAAACAGCATACTCAACAGCGCTATCATTCTTCACATTTGCTTTTTCCACTGTCACATAGGCATAACCTTCATTATCACTTTTAGGATTTTCTCCCGAATATTTACTTGTTCTCTCAACAACCACATTAAAATTAAAAATTTTCTTTTCTGCAAAAGCAGTTACGCTTGTCATCATGCTTAAAGCCATGATTAAAGCTACTTTTTTACAATGTTTATTAAACATATCTTCTTTCTCCTTTTCTTCTGCCCATCCCATCAAGAACTCCCTCACCCGGGTAGAGGTTATGAGCGAGAGAGTTTTATTTACTCCCATTGTTCCCTATCAAAAAACTATCTCTGCATATGTTTAATGCAAAATTACATAGTTGCCTAAATCATTTAGCACTTCTTTTAAGTGCGTCTGGTCTTTTAGGCTGATGAAAAACATCATCATTTTTCTTTCTTAATCATCTGCACAAGTATCTTAGGCATCTTTGGTTCAAAAAACATATAACAGCTTGCACTTGTTGCATGCTTTACTGCTATATGTTCTAAAAATTTTTCAAGCTTTTTTTCAAACATCTTTTTCACCTCCCAGAATATATAATATATTGTTTCGAAACAATTACACCATACAATATTAAAAACCCTTTGTGTGAAATCATGTCTAAATGGTCGCTTTTAATGTCTAAATGGTCAAATTTTAATGAATTTTGTCAGCTAATTGATATTTTTACCACTGCCTTTAATATGTTTTTATCCTGTGTTATCGAAAAAGTTTCTTTGTATAATACACAAAGGCATCCTCCAGATTATTAATATTTCTTGGCATTTTGTTGTAAATAATACTGCAATAGAAAAATATCACTTAACTTTTCACTTTTCAATAGATATTGCATTTTTGGAAATTTTATTGCATATTTGGGAATTTTTTGTCGAAATTACATTTTTTTATGAATAATAAACTTTTTTATGCTGACCCATTGTAAATGCCATCACAAGAAGTACCGCTGAAAGTATAATCGAATATTCCACTGCCTGGATATATATTTCTGATACATCTAATCCGATAAAAAAGAGAATTGCCGAAAATTCTACGATTACTATAAGTCTTGCATATTTTTTATTGAAACGATATTCGTCTTTGTCATAATTCATATTGGGATGGTTTGATGCCCCTAAAATAAAGATGATAACTGTCGCGATTGCAGACAATATTTCCGATATAATGAGCGGTACGACACGATATTTTATCAGAAGTATAAGCACTATCTCTGTGCCTATGGTGCCTACAAAGCACCCCTTAAAAGAATCAAGATGAAAGCCACCCATTCTGCTTCTCAGCCAAAAAAAAGATACGATAAACATAACAATACTGATGGTCTGTCTGAACATAAGACTTATCAATATCATTATACTTATCGTAAATGTTTTTTCAAGAAAACAAGTCAGTTTATACTTATATATTTCTTCTTCTCCCTGCCATATTATTCCTCTGTCTATCAAAAGATTTATATATCTGTCAATCATCCCTCAAATACCTCCCGTTTGATTTACCAGAAGATACCATTTATCATTTATCTTTTCAATAGATATTGCAGATTTGGGAATTTTATTGCAGATTTGGGAATTTTTTAATATCTATCGTAACAGTTCTACCGTCCGTCTATCAAAACTTCTTTACCTCTAAATGCAAAACCATAGTGATGTATGTTTTCTGCTCTCACCCCTCGTTTGACAAGTTCTGCATCATAGTGTTAAATGCTCCCAATTATCTCCGACAGCCTCTGTGTATATGTATGCTCCTCTCTCACCTTTCTGCATCCGTTTTCTGCTATCATCTTTCTCTCGTCTTCATGTTCAAGATAATATTTTATCTTGTTAAGCATATCCTCTCTGTCACTGTAACTAACATAATCTTCCCCATCCACAAAGTGCATTGCAAAATCATTCTGATAATTTGTGAGCAAGAATCCTCCTGCACCCATTATATCCATTGCACGAAGCGGTATTCCGTTTCTTATGCTTCTTAGCGTGATGTTGAGATTTATCTTACTGTACTTAAATACAAGCGGCATTTCATACATATAGTGGACTTCGCCCATGTTTTTTATTCCCTTTAACTGTGGTGTCGGCTCTGATGTGTAAAGTTTCATTGGAGCTATATTTCTTCCGTTTTCAAGCTTTATTTCATGAAGTTTCTCACCTAAATAACTGAATATCTCCGTTCTGTCAAGCTGTGTCATCTTACGGCATAAAAAATAATTTGCATAGATATATTCTATACTCTCCATCCCGTTTTCCTGCACTTTTACAGGCATTGCAGCCATCATTTTTTCCACTATGTCAGGTGTTAGGAGTTCTTCAATAAATGTATATCCGTATATCATTCTCTGTGACTCCATTATCCCCTCAAGATAGCCTTTTGTATAATCATCAAGTTTTGGTTCCATTCTGTCATAAAGATTGTGTTCCTCCGTATAAAGTCTGCCGACAAATGAAACATCACTCTCAACAATCTTTCTGTCCTGCGGTGAAATACTTAAATCTGCAAGCCTTTTTTCATTCACTGCCATTGGCATATACCACACATTTTTCACACCCAGATTTCTAAGTTCCTGAACCATCAGCGAATCAAATATAAAAATCCTGTTTACCTCGTTAAAGACTGATTTTGAATATGTAAGTATAAGCGGGCTGTCATAACACCATGAAAGATACGGTATCTTAAGGTCATTGCAGCCATCAGATATAACCGGATAATAATTTGATGTAAACACAGCATCTATGTCATTTTCTTTAATATACTTTTTTATTTCTGATTTATATCTTGGGTCAATGCGATAATTTTTCGGTTCTCTTTCATATAATGATACCTTATGTCCCAATTCTTCAAATGTCTCTTTTATATCTTCAACTCCAAAACTTTTCCATGTTGGAAATAAAATATTCATCTTTAATCCGCCTTTCGCAAATACCTAATCAATAATTTACAACATTTACATAATCTATTCCGTACTCCTCAAATATACTTATCATATTTTGGTCTATCCTCTCGCCACACACGGCTATAGGGATTGCCGGAGGACACGCTATTGTCTGTGATGCACATATACTGCCACCGGCATCAGAAACTTTTATTTTCCTGTACGGCGAAAATGCCGCTTTTCTTATGCTCATCACTCTTTCTGCCCTGTGCAATATAAGTTTTTTAGGTTCTATTTTCTTTTTCGCCACTCTTTTATACTTAGTTTCAACTGCCCACTTTTCAAGCCGTTCAAAATCTTTCTCATCATTCTGCGGTGTTATCATCAATACAACAAAATATTTGTCTGCATATTCACATTCTATCTTATGTTTTCTAAGTTCTTCGGCGAGTTTATCACCCTCCATACCTGCTGCCGCAGTATCTATCACTATCTTAAGCGGCTCTGTTTCCATAAGTTTTACATTATTTTCAACAAGAACTTTTTTTGCCTTTTCTATCCGTCCGATACATTCACTTAATTCATGTCTGATTTTTTCATCAATATATCTGTTACACATATCAAGTGACTGCATTATCAGATATGAAGGACTTGTCGAGCCAAACATTGTCATGTAGGATGCGACATAAGGTGCAAATCTTTCCTTATATTTTCTTGAAACATGGATATACGCTCCGCCTGTCAAAACCGGAAGTGTCTTGTGTGCCGAATCACAACATATGGTTGCTCCACTTTTTATCGGATGAATATTTCCATATTTTTCCTCATCAAGAAATGCCTGATATGCCCCATGTGCATTGTCAACAATTAATGGAATGTCATATTTTTCACATACTTTTGATATTCCCTCTATGTCGGCGGTATTTCCAAGATAATCAGGAGAAGTTATATATACTGCCATCGGCAGCATATTTCTTTTATTATCTTTTCCACATATGTTCTTTCGCTCTGTATCTGATAACTTTATATCATCCCTTTGTGCATTGTCTAGTATTTTTTTAACTTCTTCTGTCTTTATTTCTGTATTGTCTGATACTTTTTCAAGATATTCCATAATGTCCGCAGGTGTCACCATGCTCACACATATGCTGTCAGCATCTTTGGGATAGATAAATTCCACATCAAGGTCAAGAAGTGCAAGTGCATCTATCATAGACTTGTGGACATTTCTTGCCGCGAGCACATATGCACGCTCTGTTATTGCTTCTGGCTTTTCAATTATCTCATTCTCACAAAAAGGCCTCGCACTTGTATTTTTGTTTTCACAAAGCTTTTCCGGCTTATCTGTTTTTTTTGCTTCACTAAGATTTTCCGGCTTGTCTGTTTTTTCATACATAAGCTTTCTTCTGTAATCGGCAAAAACAACGGCAAGCATCGTTTTTATGCACTGTGAGGAGCCTTCTGTTGAATAAAAAGACGCACCGCTTCCAAATAGTTTTGCCGCATTTTCCTGACTTTTCTTTATTATTCCTTCTGCATGGCTTAATACATCTGCACCATCTATCTCCGTTATGTCGTATTTCTCACAACCAATAAATTTTCTGCCCTTATGCCCCGGCATATGAAATCTTGAAAAGCCGTTGTCGGCGTATTCTTTCACAAAATCACAGATTGGTGTTTCCATCTATCTTGCTCCTTTTTAATCTCTCTATCTCTTGTCAGGCGTATATTAGCAATCCGCTTTGCTGCTTGCACATAACACTATTGTGTACTTACCTGATAGTGTTAAAATTTCTCTCCGATAACATCACCCATCTTTACAATGGTTTCAAAGTCCTCTGCTGAGTTTTTGATTATCTCATCCTTAATCTTTACCATGTCTTTTGCAAATACAAGTATAACCGTAGAGCCGCCAAATTCAAAACGACCTTTCTCCTGTCCTCTTGATACATGACATTTCTCATCATTGTTGACAATCCGTCCAACCATCAATGCCCCTACTTCTATCTGGAGTATCTTGCCAAAATTCTCGCTGTGCAGAACGCTGCACTCCCTTGTGTTTTCCTTATATATATCGTTTCCGGCTTCTATAGCAACAGGGTTTACTGTATGATAAACACCGTTTATTCTTCTTACCGGTCCGAGATAACCGTTATCCACATATGAATATCTGTGATAATCATCCACGCAAAGCCTGAAAACAAGCATATGACCGCCGTTGTAATAATCAGCGAGCTTTTTGCTCCTTGTAAGGCTTTCAAATGAATACTTTGTGCCCTTAATCTCATACTCTGAGTTTTCATCTATATTATAAACCGTAAGTTTACTGTCACATGGCGAACACAAAAACTCCGGTGTCAAATCAAAGACTCTCTCACCCTCTTTAATCTTTCTGGTAAAAAAATCATTGTAGCTTTTATATTCTTTTTCTTCATACTGTGACATATCAATATTGTTTTTTTCGATAAATGGCTTTATTACCGGTACTGAAAGCGGGCTGTCCATAAACCTTCCGCCAAGTTCAGACACGGCTTTGCCTGTAAGTACCTTTAATAACTGCTTTCCTATATCACTCTTATACATTTTTTCAAGTAATTTGTCCTGACTGTTTTGCTGTAACTTGCAATTTATTCTTTCAAATTCCATTTTTTACTCCATTTTTAACATAGGTACTTGCCATCTGTACCACCTACTGTTTTTATTTCACATCTTCCCCAATATCACCCTCTGAAAATCTTCCACAAAGGTTTCTCAAAGAAATGCGGCTTTGGCACTCTGTATTTAGAAAATAAAACAACTATTATAACTGCTGCCGCTACCACTACAACAAGAAATACAAGTGTCTTATTATCCGGTTTTTTTAGTTTGAAATCAACAATAAATAATGTTCCAACTATCGCAAGGGCAAAATATAACACAAGCACAAATGCCCTGTCACTAACAAATACCTGGAGCATAAATACGAGCGGAAGTACGATAGCCATTGATGTTATCGGAAGTCCGTGATAATACTTGTTTGCTCCTTCCTCCACCTGCTGTCTCCTAGTTTCAAGCACATTGAAAAATGCAAGTCTTATAACTGAACATACACAATAATATCCTACAATAAACATTCCTATCGGACCTCTCACACCTATAAGGAAACATATAAGTGCCGGAAAAACACCGAAGCAGACTACATCACAGAGAGAGTCTATCTGTACACCGTAAAGCTTTTCATCGTCTGTCCTGTTCTTCTTGCTTCTGGCTATCTTTCCGTCAAACATATCACAAAGTCCCGAAAGTGCAAGACAGGTCACTGCCGTCCTAAATCTTCCGTTCATAGCCTGCGTCATGCCTATAACTGATATAAAAAGACTTATATATGTAAGTATAACTGTATAATCATATACTCCTATAAGCTTATCAGTGATTTTTTTCTTTTCAACATTCTCTTTCATATTAATCCTCATTTCTTTCTAAAATACAACTGTTTTAGGCTTAGTATCTTATCTGTTGACCCAATCCTAAGATATGCAACAACTGTCATTACAGCACTTATTCCAAGCTGAACATAAAAACTTAATCCCCTGCTGACTATCATAACAGGGAGCGTATATTTTTTTGTGCATATCTGCAAGAATATATCTTTAAATAATTTTTCGCTTATCCCAAGTCCTCCCGGTAACGGAAGCATATCAACTGCAACAGAAATCATTCCCTGGAGCGTTATAACCACACCTGCCCCGGCGAGGTTGAGCGAAAATGACCTATATACAAGATATGTAACTGCAAACAGCAGAAATCTCTGCACGCAGGTTATCAGAAATACATTTACTATAACTTTTATATTTTTATAGAAAAATTCTGCCGCATACCTGTATTTTTCCATTGCTCTCTCTAGGCGTTCGCCATATTTTTTTTCCATATCTTTCTTAAATATCCTGTCAAACAATCTTAAGCAAAATAATACAATATTACTTGCGAGCGTAGGATGAAATACAAGTATAAGCATACCAAAAACACACACAACATTCAAGAAAATTCCCAGATAACACCAGCCGTATATTGGTTTTAAAAGTCTCCATACAGGCTCAGGTCTTAATATCATTACAACAAGACCAAGCACGACAAGTACAAGTTTATATGTAATCGTTACTATAAGAAGTACCATTGTCGATGTAGGCAATGACAGTTTATCTTTTTTCATAAAGTAAAGCTGTGCCGGCTGGCCACCAGTAGCCGATGGTGTGATGAGCGAAAAGAAAAATCCGACAAATGAATATAAAAAACAATGTGTCAGTTTTACATTTTCGCCTAATACTTTCATCATATAATAGATTATCACCGACTCTGACTCGATAAATCCTACAACAAATACCGCACCGAGCAGCCAATATCTGAAATCTCCCTGCTTTAAATAAATTAGAAGCTCTGAAAGATTTTCTCCATGAAATACCGAATAGAGCGTGATAAGAAGCACCAACAACAAAAAAGCACCATTAAAAATATTTTTCTTTACTCCTGACATTTAATCTCTCCCAAATACAACATTATTAACTTTATCAAAAAATCTCCATATCTTTTTATAAAAGTTAGTATGTGTCCCTATAAAATATGACAGTTCAGCAATCGCGGCCCCTGCAAACACATCAATTATATAATGCTGCTTCGTAAACTGCGTTGATGCAAACACGAGTAACGCAAACACTGCCGAAAAAACTTTGTACCAAACCGGTATATGTTTCTGTTTTCTTATCCCGATGAAACACATCCAGCTTACAAGACAATGTATCGACGGAAACAGATTTGTTGCCGGGTCAGCCGCATATACAAATCTCATAAGAATACTTGAAAGACCGTTTCCAGTAATCTCAGGTCTTACATTGGTAGTAGGAAGCAATATAAAAAACACGCCACAGATAAGTCTTGACAGATAATCACCTGTTGCAAACTTATACCAGTGTTCTCTCTCAGTCCTTGATATCATTATGTAGTTGACCGCCCAGAAAGCAAAACATATAAGATATATGTATATCCATTCCTTAACAAACGGCAGACTCTTATCAAACTTAGTTGACAAGTCATAATGCTTAGCATTTTTCATAAGAAGCTGAGTTCCTGTATATATTGCCGAATTAAGCACAAAGCATGAAATAAGTGAAACCACCGTCTGCTTAGGAATAAGTTTTCCCACAGATTTTTCATACCATATTCCAAACTTTGTACTTCCTGTCTTACTCTTTTTTTTATCTCTCATATCTCTAATTTCCCTTATCCCTATTATCATCATTATTCCCGCCGGCATTATTCTCACTATCCGGTTCGCCGCCATCATCATATTTTTCCATATCCTCATACATTTCATCCTCCTTATGCACTTCAGGATGAATAACCCTGTAAATAATCGTGTACGCATAAAGAAGTAACGGAATCATAATCGTCATACCCACACTCGCCATAAAAAGACCGTGAGCCTGCGGCTTGGCAAAAATCGCCGCCACAAACGAAGCAACATACATCCCAACTAAAAGAACACACATAACAATAGCCACAACCTGTTTTATTTTTTTCAATCAAATCACCTCACAACTACTCAAGATTTTCGCTCTCATCCTTTAAACAAAAACGAATGCTCCAGCTCGAAAACAAAGTTTTCTCGCTGTTCGTTGCACTCATATAATTTCCACAAAAACTAATTGTCTGTAAACAGACATTAGTTTTCTTTGGAAATCGCATTCGTTATTTTATTAAAGTATTCAGAAATATTCCTCTCATACCCATTGTCTGACGGCACATAAAACTTTCGTCCCACAAGTTCATCCGGAAGATACTGCTGTCTTACATAATGATTCGGATAGTCATGTGCATACTTATATCCCGTGCCATGACCGAGTTTTCCGGCACTTTTGTAATGTGCATCTTTTAAATGATTTGGTACTCCGCTTATCTTCTCATTCTGAACTGACTGCATTGCATCGTCTATCGCCATTATTGCCGAATTACTCTTTGGTGCTGATGCCACATATGCAGCCGCCTGTGCAAGCACTATCCGTCCCTCCGGCATACCAAGTCTTTCCACTGCCTGTGCCGCACTTACCGCTACTACAAGTGCCTGTGGGTCTGCATTTGATACATCCTCGGCTGCACATATCATTATTCTCCTTGCGATAAATTTTACATCTTCACCCGCATAGAGCATCCTTGCAAGATAATAGACCGCCGCATCCGGATCTGAACCACGCATACTCTTTATAAATGCAGATATTGTGTCATAATGATTGTCACCTGTCTTATCATATCTTACAGGTCTTTTCTGGATACACTCCCCCGCTACTTCAAGCGTTATATGAATAATACCGTCAGCTCCTCTGTCGGTCGTGAGTATTCCAAGTTCAATGGCATTTAAAGCTGCCCTTGCATCTCCATTTGCCATGTCTGCAAGAAATTCAAGTGCCTCATCGTCTATCTTAGCATTGTACGAACCCATTCCCCTCTCTTTATCATTTACGGCACGAAGTATCAGTTCTTTTATATCCTCTGTATCTAGTGCTTTTAATTCAAATATCCTTGACCTTGATATAAGCGCACCATTTACCTCAAAATATGGGTTTTCAGTTGTCGCACCAATAAGAATGACTGTTCCGTCCTCGACAAACGGCAGCAGATAATCCTGCTGTCCTTTATTAAATCTATGAATCTCGTCTACAAAAAGGATAGTTTTTTTGCCATACATTCCTGCGTTGTTTTTGGCTTTCTCTATGACTTCCTCCATATCCTTTTTTCCTGCACTTGTCGCATTTATCTGTAAAAACTCTGCACTTGTCGTGTTTGCTATAACCTTAGCAAGTGTTGTCTTTCCTGTTCCCGGAGGTCCGTAAAATATTATAGAACCCAGTTTGTCAGCTTTTATTGCACGATATAAAAGTTTGCCTTTTCCGACAATATGCTGCTGCCCCACCACTTCATCGAGCGTTCTCGGTCTGAGTCTTGATGCAAGCGGAGATTCATCTTCTTTGCTCTGTTCACGCATATAATCAAATAAATCCATTATGTACTACCTTTCTAAAAGATTACCGGACTGCCATCAAGCATTGCAAAATATATTTCCTCTCTGTCATCTATCCCAGCCTTGCCTGCCGTCGCTTCTACTATCTTTTTCTTTAATTCCTCACATTTATCAAGCGGTACTATAAATGTCATTACAACCTTATCAGTGTACTGTGTATCTGTTATCGTTATGTCCATATTTGCTGCAATATACTGTAATTTACCTACACCGTTGTAATCAGTGTCTATCACAAATTTCTTTCCGGCTTCTTTGGTAATTATACTGCTGTTTGCTATTCCCTCTTTTGCCGCACCGGAGTATGCTCTTACAAGTCCGCCCGTGCCAAGAAGTGTTCCACCGAAATATCTTGTCACAACAACAAGGATATTTATGATGCCCGCCCCCTCGATAACTTCAAGTATAGGCTTTCCCGCCGTTCCCTGCGGTTCTTTGTCATCACTGCATCTTTTTGTCTGCCCGTTTTCTCCTATAATATAAGCAAAACAGTTGTGTCTTGCATCCCAGTATTTTTTTCTTGTCTGCTCAATAATCTCAAGAGCCTCATCTTCGCTCTCTACCTTAAACACATTTGCTATAAATCTTGATTTTTTTTCAACTATCTCCCCTGTTCCGCCTTTATAAACTATCTTGTATTCTGACATTTACTCCTCCGTACATTCTGAAACTGTGCAAACATTGATACTGCTGCACTGACTATAACTAAAACATAGAAGCTTGAACCCCTGCTGAGAAGCATTGCTGATACCGCGATGCTGTGTCCCATGACCGGTGCAAACAGTGCTACGAAAAATCCCTCGTTTGCTCCGACACCTCCCGGAAACGGAAGGATGTCTATACATACCGACACGAAACTTTGAAGCATTATTATCTCCAATGCCGAAAATCCACTGCCGCCAAGTGCCCTATAGACAAACCATGTTACTGCAAAGTACGAAATCCTCTGAACACAGGTCGTTAAGAATACGATTATTGCAACCTTTACATGGGTACGCATATAGACTGCACCCTCTTTGTATGAATCAAGCAGAGCGTCAAGTTTTTTTTCTGCCTTTTCTTTATGTCTTACTATCTTTAATTTATGTAAAATCCATGTTCCCATATAAGCAAGCTTTTTTGCACCCGTTTCTGAAAAAACTATGATGGTATATAAAACTATCGAAACAACATTTACCGCCATCCCAATAATAAACAGCCACATATATCCGCCGATATATTTTACGGCAAAATCAAAATGGAACAAAAATACATACAACTCAAATACGACAAGTACGACTTTGTATATTATCGTCCAGAAAAGAAGTGTCACTGAAGATGCTCCCGCATTTATCCCCTCCTCGTGCATATAATATACCTGCATGGGCTGCCCACCTGATGCCGATGGTGTTATCGCATTAAAGAAAAATCCTATAAACGAATATTTTACACATTTTAGTCCCTGTTTCTTGAAATCGAGCGAGTGCAATATTATCTGCATGGAAACTCCCTCCATGATAACATAAACAAGTGCCGCAAACATCGAGAGAACCATATCAAATTTCTTAGCACCTCTCATCGCATTTAATATGTCATTTAAGTCCTGGTCTTTTAAAAGCACATAAAACACTGCCGCTAAAAGAACCGCCATAAATATTACATTTAAATAGTATTTTTTATTTTTGCCCATTCTTCCTCCCATCCTGTCATTTCAGTAATACACCGGTAAAATCATCATCACCTTTAATTATTCGCAATCCACTCTGCTCCCTGCCATAACTCTATCAGCTTCTATTTTTGCAAAATCAACACCGTATGCATCCGCTTAACAAACATATGCATTTATTTCAAAACAAATCGTTTCGGTGCCATAAAATATGCAAGTACATAGCCTGCGACAAGCCCTACAACAGTTATCACCATTATTATTGCAGCAAAATACTGTGGAAGCGTATCTATCTGCAGGCATGAATATGATGCCACATATATAACACCCTTACATACTGAATATCCGACTCCCGTCTCTTTTCCGCCCTCTGTGTACGGCTGGAAAATATAATACATACAAAGATATACCACTGAATAAAAGATACTCAGCAATACTATGCAGGCTATTATCGACAGAAGCTTTACCCACTGGTCTGCCTTTCCGATGATTATCGTATCTATCACAAAACCGACACATAATACAACTACCATAGGAAGTTCACTTTTTAACATAAATCTCAGTCTTATCCTGAAATTTTTAAGTATGGCATCAGGTCTTCTGTAATAACCGTATTTCATAAGACTATGATCGCAATTATAAAATAACGCTCTCGTTATGCTTCTTCCTGATGTAATGCAATACATAAGAAATACAAAGATAGTCATAACCCTGTCCATTGCATTCCACATATCATTTGCAAATGAATTAAACTCCTTTGCCGTTGAGCCTGCCTTAAATACGATAAGCCCCACTATGCTCGCAGCCATTATGATAAATGAAATAACCGTTTTTAATTTTCTCGGTCTTGAAAAAATCTTTTTGTGCCGCTCAAAAAATATCGCATTGAGATATTCATATCCCTCTTTTTCTTCAAAGATATGTTTTCCTATCTCTTTTTCTTTAAGGTCATCCGTCTCAATATTTTTATTTACTTTTGAAACTTCTTCTACCTCAGCTTTCTGCTGCATCACTGTACTAAAGCCGGCAAGTCTTTTTGCAACGAATGGATAATTTTTATAGTTTATGATATATCTTATTGAAAATGCCGCAAGTATAAGCGATACCACAATAAATACAGGATTTGCCGCTATAACACATATATCCGGAAATACTATCTTCTTCATTTCCATCGGATATTTTAAAAACAGTAACACGAAAGTTGTTCCGTATGCCGCAAAAAATATCACAACGGTATAAGCATTATATAAAATATATAACAACTTATTCTTGTCCGTAAACGGCATCCCAAATCTGTCATTTAAGTATAGTCTGAAAGCTTCTCCGATAAAACGAAATGCTGCAAAGCCTACCATATATAAAAGTGTGTTCTTTATGTCCCCATCAAATATATGCTGTGCCACAAGCATAAATACCGTATAATATATTATCTGCGTTATCTGCGACTTAAACACCTTTAGCAGAAAATATTTTCTTGCGTCTATCCTTAAAAGTCCGACGAAAAGATAATCTTTTTCATCACAGGCACATATCTTACTGTTGACAAACGAGCCTGCCAAAATATTCATAAAGAAAAAAATCCAGAGTATTATCTTACCGGATTCACCAAAACCAGTCTTTTCGTCAACCAGTATGATAACACCTATAACTATTGCAAATATAAAATAGCAAAGTTTGTTTAATATGTCTCCAATTATCGAACAAATTCCGGCAAACACGGCAAATGCCCTTTTTAATGCGACTCTCGCATAAAGTTCCTCAGGTATGTACTTTCCTATAAAAGGTATGTTTTTTAAAGTGTATATAAATTTATTAATCTCCTCCGCAAACGCTATCTGCATCTGTTGATACATTAAATCAAACATCCGGACTCCCCCCCTTTTTATCTTATAAATCCTACTTTGTAAAACTCTCTTTATTTGTTATATTTGTGCAGGCAGCTCAACCTGCAACCGGTTTTACAATCAATATTTCTTAGTCATAGTCATATGGGTCATAATCCGTATTCAAAGTCCGGGCATCTGACATATTATCTCCGTCTGCTGCTCTGCCATCAGCAACATCCGCATTTTCCTCTGTACCTGTATTTTCATTTGACAAGCTGCCTGTGTATGCAGCCGCATTAAGTGCTTCAATATCACCTGCATCCGCTTCTCTGTCATCACTGAGCATCTGCATGAGTTTTTCTTCAAAGTCGGCACTGTGATAAACATCATCTGCCACTCCTGCGAGTCTGCCGCCGTTAAGAAGTACTATCTCATCGCAGAGGTCTTTTGCAAGCTGGAGTATATGCGTCGAAAGAATAATGATATGATCCTTTTTCATATTCATAAGCATTTCTTTCATCTCATGTGCGGCGACAACATCAAGTGATGTGAGCGGCTCATCGAGAAGCATAACCTCAGGACTTGCAATAACTGTCGCAAGCATCTGCATCTTGTTTTTCATTCCATGCGAATAGCCTTTTATAAGTTTGTCAAGGTCACTTCTGTCAAAGCACACCATATCTGCATATTCCTCTGGTGTTTTAATATTTTTTATTTTCTTTTTGTTTATATCAGTAAAAAATCTGATAAACTCATAACCTGTAAGAAACTCCGGAAGTATCGGTGTTGAATAGACATAACCTATCTTTTCATAATTCATGCTCTCACTGTTTTCTTCATCTGTCATATAAATCTTTCCGCTGTCAAAATCCATCTCACCGCTTATACAGTTAAAAAGCGTTGTCTTTCCTGCACCGTTTCTTCCCAGCAGCCCATATATTTTTCCTTTCTCGAACGAGTAGTCCGCACCTTTTATAACTCTTTTTTCTTCGAAACTCTTTATCAGATTTTCTACTTTTAATTCCATTACCTTTTCCCTTTCCCTATTTTCTTATCTGTCCATCTCCGTTTATGAGGTATTTCATCGTTGTAAGTTCCCTAAGTCCCATAGGTCCTCTTGCATGAAGCCTCTGTGTTGATATTCCTATCTCAGCTCCAAATCCAAATTCACCGCCATCGGTAAATCTCGTTGAACAGTTTACATATACGCACGCACTGTCTATCTCCCTCTGGAATTTCTCAGCATTTTTAAGGTCATTTGTAATGATACACTCAGAATGTCCCGTAGAATATTCTGATATATGCTCTATCGCCTCGTCTATATCATCAACAACTTTTACAGCCATGATATAATCATCAAACTCCGTGGCATAATCTTCCTCTGTAGCAGGCTTTATGCCTTCTCCGAGTATCTCAACGGTTCTCTCACATCCTCTTACATCAACATTAAACTTTTTAAACTCCTCCATAAGTTTTGGAAGAAACTCCTTTGCAACCGACTTATGCACAAGACAAGTCTCAAGTGCATTGCACACACTCGGACGCTGTGTCTTTCCATTGTTTGTGACTGATACCGCCATGTCAATATCGGCACTCTCATCTATATAAATATGGCAGTTACCGCTTCCCGTTTCAATAACCGGCACCGTGGCATTTTCAACCACCGCTTTTATAAGTCCTTTTCCTCCTCTTGGAATAAGCACATCTATGTAACCGTTCGCTCTCATCATCTGATTTGAACTCTCTCTCGATGTGTCTTCGACAAGCTGGATTATATCTTTCGGCAGACCACATTCCTCTACTGACTCCCTCATTATGTCCATAAGAATTTTATTTGAGTTTATCGCTTCTTTTCCACCTCTGAGTATCGCTGCATTTCCGCTCTTTATACAAAGCGTTGCCGCATCGACCGTGACATTCGGTCTTGACTCAAAGATAATACCGATAACTCCCATCGGAACTCTTGTCTTTGTGATACGCATACCGTTCGGTCTGGTGTAACCCTCGATAACCTCGCCGACCGGGTCATTTAACCCTGTCAGATATATGCACGCATCAGCGATGTCATTTATCCTTTCAGGTGTAAGCCTGAGTCTGTCTACCATTGCATCAGTTATACCATTTTCCTTTGCCATAGCCGTATCTTTTTCATTTTCTTTAAGTATCACATCAATATTTTTTCTGAGATTTTCTGCTATCTTTTCAAGAAGCTCATTTTTCTTAGCCGTTCCTGCCGTTGCTATACTCTTTTTTGATGCCTTAGCTGCTTTACCAAGCTGTTCGATATAATTCATCCGTCTTTCCCCCTCATTCTATAAACGATTTCAGGTGATTGCAAAACCAATGTGTTGTGCTGAGTGCACAATCTAATCATATCTTTACGACAGTTCCGCATACACCTATATAACGATTTGTTTCAATAAAAATCTTCAATATTTTAATAATTATATAAATTTTTTCAGTCAATAACTTTTGAGCACGCAACTGCTATAGAACCAGGTCCTATATGACACGCAATGCTTAGTGACAACGGATAAAGATCAACCTCAGTCACTCCGAATTTTTCGATTATCTGCTGTTTTAAATCCTCTGCCGCCTCAGGATTTTTGGTATGTGCTATCTCCATGTGTATGTTTTCCATATGGTCAGTACCGCCAAATCTCTTGTTTATGTCATCTTCTATTGCTGCGAGCATCTTCTTGACACCCTGCTTTTTTGTCTTGGCTATCGTATATGCGTCAAGTTTTTCTCCCTGAATCGTAAGAACAGGTTTTAACCTTAGTGCAGAGCCAAATGCTGCTGCCGCCGGTGTTATCCTGCCGCCCTTTTTGAGATATTTAAGCGTATCGAGCATTATATATATACTCGATTCAAACTTAACTTTCTCAAGCTTTTCTTTTATCTGAACTGCCGTAAGTCCTCTTTTTGCAAGTTCCATAGCATCAAGCACTGACTGACGCTGTGTGACAGATATTCTCTGGTTATCAACAACCTGAACTTTTCCATCATAATCATCTGCCAGCATCAATGCCGTATGGCATGAACTTGAAAGACCGCTCGACATAGGTATATAAACCACCTCGTCAGCCTCCTCAAGTGCCTCATCCCATATCTTCATGACGCTCTCCGGTGACGGCTGGGATGTCGATATGTCAACATCATTTTCAAGTTTCTCAAAAAATTCTTCCTGCGAAAGACTTATCTCCTCAAAATAAGTCTTTCCATCAATAAGAAAAGGCATAGGCAGAACTTTAATCCCAAGTTCTTTTGCATCTTCAAAATTTATACCACTGTTACTATCCGTAATAACCGCAATCCTGCTCATATTAATCTCCATTCTTGTGCTGTTTTTTGTGCAAACTGATTTTAAGCCGACCGGTTTACACTGAAACTCATTAGATTATACCCTAAAAGTCGCTTTTTTACAAGAAAATAGCCGAATATTATACTTGTAGCTGTGGCAGTCATGTAGTATCATATGATGCAAGATAGTATTAAATAGTATTAAATAAAATTTTTTATAAATAATGGAGTAATATCATATGCATAGATTTTTAAGAGCTGTCGGTTTCAGCAACATCACAACAAAACAGGATATGGATAAACTTCTTGGTATCACTATGGATAAACCGTCCGTCAGCAAACAGATTTTGTCTAAGGATGGCAGAAAAATTACGGAACTGAGCCGTGAATTTGCACATAATACAGGACTTACGGTGCGTGGTGAATACGATAAACTCGGCTTTTTTCATGTTGACCATTATTTTCCATATTGCTACAGTTCACTTATCACTATGAGAACTGAAGTCACAATAAACCGGCGTGTCGATACAAGTGCTTTTACAGGTATGTGTGATGATATACGCATGGCTGTTTCTGTTATTTTTTATCTGCAAAATTCCGTAGATTATATTAAACTTAATTTTACTGATAATACTCCGCACAGGGCAAATCTTGCACTCTCAGGTCTTTCACTTGCTGGACGCATCTTACTTGGCATAGAGAAAACTGATGACAGCATCGAAAGATTAAGACATGAAACACGCATGAAAAGACAGCTTATCATTCAGGCAAAAAACGGAGACCAGGATGCCATCGACAATCTAACTCTCGATGAGATAGACCTCTCCGGCCAACTCATGAAAAGAATTATGACAGAAGATTTATACTCTATAGTCGATTCCACATTTATTCCATATGGCTCGGAATCAGACAACTATATGATAATAGGTACCATACTTAACTGGTCACTTACGACCAATCCTTACACAAATGAAGATGTTTTCCAGCTTCTTATAAACTGTAATGATGTTGTTATGAACATCTCCATAAACAGAAAAGACCTTGAAGGAGAACCTATGATAGGTCGTCGCTTCAAGGGCGTTATCTGGATGCAGGGACACGCTGACTTTATTTCAACCAGCCTGGTATAAGATACGGTGTATCTTTTGTCTGTGCCTTATAAGTTGATTCGTCTTTATTGAGATACACTTTATCATTAGTCGAAGCAGATGCACCTGTTTCTGCCATATTACCGGTTGAATTTGAAAAAGTATATTTCACATGACAATCACAACTTTCCTTTGGCTGTGTTCCTCTTGCAAAATATTCGGTTTTTATATCATTTCCATCAAGTGCTCTGTCACAAAGACCGTAAACCGCAAGCTTGCCGCACTTCTTACATATTTTTCTAGTTATTATGTCTTCCGGTTTCTTAAAGTTTTTATTCTTCAATTTTTTGACTTTATGAACTTTCTCCATAATATCACGCCACATTATCTTGCTTGCACTTCCTGACATCTGCGTAAACATCGAATCATAGCCAAGCCATATTCCTGCCGTATAATACGGTGTATATCCCTCAAACCAGAAGTCCGTATTGTCAGATGTTGTTCCTGTTTTTCCTGCCTGTGGCATCTTGATTTTCTTAAATGCAGCTTTCTTTCCTGTTCCTCTTTTTATCACATCTTTCATTGCATCAGTAAGAAGCCATGCCGTCGTATTCTTCATCACTTTTTTACCGGACTTACTGTTTTGCAGCAGAACATTTCCCTTAGAGTCAACTATTTTTGTATAATATACAGGCTTTATATATGTTCCGCCATTTGCTATCGCAGCATATGCCGCCGTAAGCTCAACATTGGTTACACCATCCGTAAGTCCACCGAGTGCTGTCGGAAGCTGAATATCTGAATATATCTGCCCATCTGAAGTCTCTCGCCGGTCAACCAGCGTCGTAAATCCAAGATTTAACAGATAATCAAATCCGGTCTGGGGTGTAACTTTCTGAAAAGTTTTTACCGTAACAATATTTACCGAATCGACAATACCCTGTCGCAGTGATGTAAGTCCTTTGTATCCTGATGAATCCCAGTCTTTTACACGCTTATTTGTTCCGGGATATTTGTATGGTGCATCATCCATAACATTTGCAAGTGTAAAACCACTTGTATCAAGTGCAGGCAGATATGTCGATAAAACTTTAAATGTAGAACCCGGCTGTCTCTTTGAGGAAGCTGCCCTGTTCAATGTTCTGTTTGCTGTCTTTTCACCTCTTCCTCCCACTATAGCCCTAACTTTTCCTGTAGACTGTTCCATCAAAACAAAAGATGCCTGCGGCTGCTTTATCAGATTGATGCTCTCACTCAGTATCTTATCATGCTTATCCAAATTTTTCTTTTTAAACATTTTTATATACTTCTCAGCTTTTTTACGGTTTTTAAAATAAAAACTTATTCTCTTTTTGTGTGCATCATTTATAAATGCTCTTACATCGCCCTCAGTATATAATTCAGTTTCACCATCTGATTTTTTTACCTTAAGCTGATATGAAAGATACGACTTTGTATTTTTCTGATAATATTTATCATTGTTTATAACATCATCACATATCTTTTGAAGTGACTGATCCTGACAAGTATATATTTTCAGCCCCTCCCTGTAGATTGCATTATATGCCTGTGTTTCCGTATATCCAAGTTTCTGTTTAAGATCACTTACAACATTTTCAATAACCGCATCAACATAATATGAGTTTATATCACCATAAGAAGATGTCCTTTTTTCTTTATTTATATCTTGTATCCGGCTGTAAACATCATCCCCCAATGCTTCCTCATACTCATCTTCAGTTATATATTTCTGATCAAGCATATTTTTCAATATAATCTTTCTTTTTGCTTCATTGTTCTGCTGCTCTGTGATAGGATTATATTCTGTCGGATTTTGGGTAATTCCCGCAAGCACTGCTGCCTCAGATACCGTCAGTTTTGAAACTGATTTTCCAAAATATCTTTTGCTTGCCGTCTCAACCCCCATTGTATTTTGTCCAAGATTTATCGTGTTCAGATAATATTCAAGTATTTTTTTCTTGTCTATGGTACTTTCAAGCTTAATGGCAAGTGACTGTTCCTGTATCTTTCTTGAAACTTTTCCAAAAAATGACTTTTCATTTCCACCGCCAAACACCTGATTTTTCAAAAGCTGCTGGGTAATGGTACTCGCTCCCTGCGTCACTTTTTCATCAGATAATGCTGAAAACACCGCACGCAAAATCCCCTGAAGATCTACACCACTGTGTTTGTAAAATCTTGCATCCTCGATTGCAACAAATGCATTCTGAACACACTCAGGAATGTCAGTTATCTTTTTATACTCTCTGTTAGCGTTTATGCCCATCAGTTTTTGAACCTTTTTACCGTTAGCATCATATATAATGGAAGGATATCCATCAGGCATTATATTTTCTTCATTTATATCAGGTGCACTGTCCGTAAGTCCTCTTACTATCCCGACTCCCGAAAATACCGCACACAAAATCAAGGTAAACACAATGATAACAGCAAAAATCTTTACATTAAGCTTTATTTTGTTGAATATTTTTTTATTAGATGAATTAATTTTGTCTATTTTGCTGTCTATCTCTTTTTTGCCGTAATTCATAATTTCCTTTCCACTTAACACTATACGGGCTAATCGTTTTTCAAAAGCATTATGCCGTATCTGAAAACCAACTAACCCGTATATTTTCTTGATTTATATATTTTTAAGCTCTATGAATAATATCATGTCTTTTTGGTCCATTTGATACCATCTTAATAGGAACTCCGATTTCTTTTTCAATAAACTCAATGTAGTCCCTACATTCTTTTGGAAGTTTATCATATTCTTTGATTCCGCTTATGTCACAATTCCATCCTGGAAGAACTTTGTAAACAGGCTTTGCTTTTGCAAGCTTTGCCGTAACAGGGAAGTCTTTTACGACTTCTCCATCAATCTCATAACCTACACATACCGGAATTTCCTTGAGATAACCGAGACAATCAAGCACTGTAAGTACAACCTCAGTTGCACCCTGAATCTCACATCCGTAACGCGTTGCAACCGCGTCAAACCATCCCATACGACGAGGACGACCTGTTGTTGCTCCATACTCTCCGCCGTCACCACCATGCTTACGAAGTTTGTCTGCTTCTTCCTCATCAAGAATCTCACTTACAAATTCACCTGCTCCAACAGCACTTGAATAAGCCTTGACTACAGTAACGATTCTTTTTATCTCATATGGTGGTATGCCTGCACCGATTGCTCCGTATGCGGCAAGTGTTGATGATGATGTAACCATAGGATAAATTCCGTGGTCCGGATCTTTGAGTGAACCAAGCTGTCCCTCTAAAAGAATATTCTTTCCTTCTTTAATAGCCTTCCTAAGATATGCAGATACATCACATACATATGGTGCAACCATATCTCTGTACTTATGAAGTGTATCAAGTATCTCTGCCTGGTCAAGTTCAGGTTTATTGTATAAATGTTTTAATATAACATTTTTCTGGACACAAATTCTTTCAATCTTCTCTTTTAATGCATCATCATCCTGGAAAAGCTCTGAAACCTGGATTCCAATCTTTGCATATTTATCTGAATAAAATGGTGCAATTCCTGACTTTGTAGAACCAAATGACTTCTTGCCAAGTCTTTCTTCTTCATACTCATCAAATGCGACATGATAAGGCATAAGAATCTGAGCCCTGTCAGATACGAGGATTTTTGGCTGTGGTACTCCTCTTTTAACAAGTTCATTTATTTCATTGAATAAATATGGGATATTGAGTGCAACACCATTACCGATAATACTTGTAGTATGATCATAAAATACACCTGATGGAAGTAAATGCAATGCAAATTTACCATAGTTGTTTATAATTGTATGACCTGCATTACTTCCTCCCTGGAAACGAACGATGATGTCCGACTCTTCTCCAAGCATATCAGTAATCTTACCTTTACCTTCATCTCCCCAGTTAGCACCTACGATAGCTGTAACCATAAAAATCCTCCAATCTGTCATAATATGTATGACACCATATATTTTACGATATGTATAGATGAGTCTGCTGACCCCTTTGACAATATACCACTGTTCGTGCTTATGATATGACCGCCGGCAGTAAGACAACATTCTCATGTCTTTATTTATAAGACCACAATGGATTATACCTAATTTGAAGAATTATATCAAGACCTTATCTATAACAATATCATTTGTTTCTTTTGATAAGTCATAAAATTCATCTCCCACCTGGACAACAGGCTTTGAAAATTCATTTTTGTTTATCATTATTACTTTTCCAATCTGATTTGTGGAAAGCCTTACATTAGTATTCATATATGCCTGTACTGCTTTTTCGAGAAACGGAAGCAAAAACTCAACATCATACTTGACGATTCCCTCGCGTTCAAACATCTCTATAACATCAAACGGACATATTGCTGCCCTATATGCTCTGTCTGATGTCATGGCATCATATGTATCCGCTATTGCGACAATTCTCGCAAATGGCTCTATCTGTTCTCTTTTGTATCCCCCCGGATAACCGGTTCCATCACATCTCTCATGATGACGCATCGCAACTTCTGCTATCCTTGGGTCAAGATTGTCAATGCCTTTAAGAATATTATTTCCAAACAGTACATGCGTCTTGACAAGATTATACTCCGGAAGTGTAAGTCTGCCTTTTTTCTGTATTATATTGTCAGGTACCATCATTTTTCCTATATCATGAAGAAGTCCTGCCAATGTAAGTACCTTAAGTTCCTCGTCACTAATGTCCGGATATACAATACGCCCTATCATATTACTGAGCAATGCAACATTGACACTGTGAACATATGTTACATCATCATACCCTCTCATACACTGAAGCATATCAAGAATATGAATACTATTTCTTCCTTTCGATACAACATTTTCAACATCGCTGAGTATCGACTCACCATCTATCTGCTCATTGTGCATTACAACCTTGCTGAATACATTTTTAAGATTGTCAACGCTGTCAACAAATGCACTGTGAAACACTTCAAACTCTTTGCTCTCTTTAACTTGTTTCAGAAAGCTTTCTTGTTCCTGTTCTGCTGAGTTTTTAATTTCCTGCCTCTGTTCGTTCAAGACTTCGTCCCCGGCAGGCATGACTTTTTCATTCTCCGCTGCTGCATTGTTTCCATCCTCATCAACTTTAATTCTAATTGCGAAGACACCATATTCTTTTAGTGAATCAATAATATCTTCCGTAAGTACCGTACCTTCAGGAATTACCAGCTTATCATCTGATGTATAAACATCATCTGCCACTATCATATTTTGTGTTGCCCTGGAAGTCAAAATACGCTTAGCTGCCATATAGCCTCCATTCTGCTTGCCAAATTTTCAATTCATACCCTTTTGCAAGCCCTAATTTAATTATTTTTATCAGACATTTATTTCTGCCTTAACTCCTAATATATCTTTATTTGCATCCAAGATAGGATTTACGATATTTTCAAGAAATTCCGTAACCTGTGAAGCTGAACGTCCAACATATTTTGCCGGATCCATCGTTGCATTTAATTCTTCAATTCCTACCGGGAACTTATCATCGTCTGCAATGAGTTCAAGAAGATTGTTATCTTTTCCATATTTCTTTACATTTTCTCCGGCTTTCATTGAAAGTTTACGAATTTCCTCATGAAGTTCCTGTCTGTTTCCGCCAGCCTTTACTGAATCCATCATGATATTTTCAGTTGCCATAAACGGAAGTTCTGACATAAGGCGTTTCTCTATAACTTTATCATAAACTACAAGTCCATCAACAACATTGAGCACGAGGTCCAAGATTCCGTCTGTTGCAAGGAATCCCTCCGGAATACTGATTCTCTTATTTGCCGAATCATCAAGTGTTCTCTCAAACCACTGACACGCAGATGTGAACATTGTGTTTGTCACATCTGACATGACATATCTTGAAAGCGATGCGATACGCTCACTTCTCATAGGATTTCTCTTGTATGCCATAGCCGATGAACCTATCTGGTTTTTCTCAAATGGCTCCTCTATCTCTTTAAGATGCTGTAAAAGTCTTATATCATTTGAAAATTTATGTGCACTTGCAGCAACACCGGCAAGAACATTCAATACACGTGTATCAAGTTTACGCGAATATGTCTGTCCTGAAACAGGGAAACATTTTTCAAATCCCATCTTCTTTGCAATAATATCATCTAACTTTTTAACCTTTTCCTCATCACCGTCAAAAAGTTCCATGAAACTTGCCTGCGTTCCTGTGGTTCCCTTTGAACCTAAAAGCTTCATAGTAGAAAGAACATATTCAACATCTTCAAGATCCATAACAAATTCCTGAAGCCATAATGCAGCTCTCTTACCTACCGTTGTAGGCTGTGCCGGCTGAAAATGTGTAAATGCAAGTGTCGGCTGGCTTTTATATTTGTCTGCAAATTTTGAAAGTTCGTCAATAACATTGATAAGTTTTTTTCTTACAAGCTTAAGCCCCTCTGTCATAACAATAACATCTGTATTGTCTCCTACATAGCAGGATGTTGCTCCAAGATGGATGATTCCTGCTGCCTTAGGACACTGTACACCGTATGCATATACATGCGACATAACATCATGGCGGACTTCTTTTTCTCTCTGTTTTGCCACATCATAGTTTATGTTATCGGCATTTGCCTTAAGCTCGTCTATCTGCTCTTTAGTTACCGCCGGCTCTCCATGCTCATTTTTAAGTCCGAGTTCATTTTCCGCTTCTGCAAGTGCAATCCAGAGTCTTCTCCAGGTTTTAAACTTCTTATCAGGCGAAAAAATGTATTGCATTTCTTTACTTGCATAACGCTCTGAAAGCGGGCTTGTATATCTATCATAACTCATATCTTCTATTCCTTTCCCTTCCGTGATGATAAAACATCATCAGCTTTGTGCCATAGTTTATAATATCAGGTCTGAATTTTTAACTTTTCGTATCATATCGTATCCTGTGTCTGAGGATTACTTTTCAAAATCTCCTCTTATATCCTCCTTAGGAGGCTCTACAGGATAATTTCCGGAGAAGCAGGCATTACAATAACCTTTGTCTCCGTCTATAAGTTCACTTAATCTTTCTATGTCAAGATAACCGAGAGAATCTGCACCTATCATCTCACATATCTGTTCTACTGAATGATTGTATGCTATAAGCTGGTCACTTGACGGTACATCCGTTCCAAAATAACACGGATACAGAAACGGTGGTGAACTGATGCGTACATGCACCTCAGATGCTCCTGCATCTTTTATCATCTTTACTATCCTTGCACTTGTCGTTCCTCTTACAATGGAATCATCTATCATTACAACTCTCTTGCCCCTTACAACTTCCCTTAACGCATTTAATTTTACTCTTACGCTCGACTCTCTCGCCGACTGCTTAGGTTTGATAAATGTTCTTCCCACATAACTGTTCTTGACGAATGCAATGCCATAAGGTATTCCGGACTCCATTGCATATCCCATAGCTGCCGCATTTCCTGATTCAGGTACACCTACTACGATGTCTGCATCTACCGGATGCGTCTGTGCCAGAATCCTTCCGGCTGTTATCCTCGACGAATTTACTGATATGCCGTCTATATAACTGTCAGGTCTTGCAAAATAAATATACTCAAATATACATTTTGCCGCTTTTGCCTGTGTCAGACTCTTATCAGATTTTATGCCATCCTGTGTGATGGTTACAATCTCACCCGGTTCTACATCTCTTATAAACTCTGCCCCCACCGTATCGAGTGCACATGACTCTGATGAAAGTACATATGCATTGTCCCTCTTTCCTATACATAGTGGTCTGAATCCAAATGGATCTCTTGCTCCTATAAGTTTTCTCGGACTTGCCACAACAAGTGAGTATGCTCCCTTAAGCTTAACCATCGCATTTTTAACGGCTTCTTCAACTTTTCCGGTCTTTAGTCTTTCCCTTGCAATAAGATAAGCAATAACCTCTGAGTCGATACTTGTCTGAAAAATAGCTCCGTTCATCTCAAGCTCATTTCTAAGTTCTAATGCATTTACAAGGTTTCCGTTGTGTGCCATTGAGAGAGTACCTTTTATATAGTTCAAAACAAGTGGCTGTGTATTCTCAGCAACACTTGCCCCCGCTGTCGAATAACGCACATGACCTACTCCGATATCACCTGCCATCTTTTCAAGATTTTCTGCATTAAAGACTTCATTTACAAGTCCCATACCTTTGCATACATTTGAATTTCTCGGTGGACCATCTGTCCTGCTGACTGCGATACCACAGCTTTCCTGTCCACGATGCTGTAATGCAAACAATCCATAATAGATTGAAGATGCAACATCATTTCCATCAAGGTCATACATACCAAAAACTCCACATTCTTCTCCGAGTTTAGGTTCCTCTATACCTCTCAGAAGACAACCTTTGCAAGCACCTTTCTGACAGGATTTTCTTTCCCCGCAATAATTTGTTTCGTTATTCATTGTTTCCTCCGGATTTGTATTTTAACGCAATTACCACAAATATAATTATATCAATTTTTTACAAAATCGCAAGTTAATATTGATTTTTCGTATAAATATAACAAAAAACGGTTACTTTTCACTCTTCATAAATATAAACACCAAAAAATCTATTGCGGTGTTGTTGTTACCGCCTGTGCCGTTGCAGCCTGTACCGGACTATCCACATTCTCAGGGATTATTCCCCTCATGAATTTAACAGTGAGTATTCTCTGAACTGACTCATCGAGTCTGTCCATACCTATCTCTCCTGATTCTACCGCTGAAAGTATATTTTTATATGCTTCTTCAAAATCCGTAGGCATAAGGATTATATCGGCACCTGCCTCGAATGCGCCTAGTGCAGCTTCTTCTGACGAGTATTCGTCTGTTATTGATGCCATATCCATAGCATCTGTTATTATAACGCCCTCAAAACCAAGTTCCTCTCTGAGTATGGTCTTCATGATAAGTTCTGACATACTTGCCGGCTGTGCAGTCTCCGTAACCCTGCTTACCGATATATGCGATACCATTACAAAATCGGCACCTGCCTTTATTCCTTTTTCAAAAGGTACAAAATCGACTTTTCTAAGTGCAGCTATACTGCTGTCAATATTTACATTTTCAATATGAGTATCCCCCTTTGACGAACCTTGTCCCGGAAAATGTTTGAGTGTTGCCGAAACATTTGTTGACTGGATACCTTTTACAAATGCCTCCACTAGCTCTGCCACCTTGTTCGGGTCTTTTCCAAATGACCTTGAACCTATCTCAAGATTCAGGTTACTCGTCTTTACATCTGCAACCGGTGCAAAATCAACATTAAAGCCCAGCTTTTTTATATCATTTCCTATGGTTTTTCCCATATTGTTTACATAATCAGCATCTTTCTTTTTGCCAACATCCTCCATTGAAGGATACTTTGTTGTTTTCATATCAGGATTGCCTGCGATTCTTGCAACCTCTCCGCCCTCTTCATCAACCGTTACAAATGCCGGAATGTCAGCCGCTTTCTGAATTTCTTTTATAAGTTTTTTCGTCTGCTTTCTTTTTCCGATATTTCTCGAAAACATTATAACTCCGCCTATGCAGTTTTTCTTAATAGCTTCTTTCATCTTCTTTGAGCATTTTTTCCACTCATAATAACTTCCTTTAGATGAATCGAGCTGTTCAAGATTTACCACAAATAACTGTCCGACTTTTTGTTCAACACTCATATTCTTAAGATACTGTGCTGCCTTTGCAAATGCATCTTCCTTTGACAAAGTTTTTACCTCTGCCTGTTTTACGGTAGACGCAGGTGCCTTTGTATTTTCAGCTTTTTTATCACCGCCGGATAACGAACATCCTGTAAGCGAAATGACAAGCAATAAACTCACCGCTGCCTTTATAATTCCATATGTGCTGTTTATTTTCTTTCTAAACATAATTACCTCTTTCCTGTTTTTAGATTGATTATATCATATAGCCCTATGATTTTTAATTAATTTTTTCTAAATAAAATCAATTCATCCTCCATTTTTCGCCACTCCAAAAGTCATTTTAACCTTTTTTCAAATTTCTTTCAATTTTTTGTAAATAAGACAACCCACACCGCATATTATGAGATTGTAGATAATTATTAAGTCGATGAAATCGACAAATGGAGGATTTATGAGTGATTTAGCAGCAACAACATGTGGCGGATGCAGCAACGGAGATAGCGGATGCAGTTGGATTATCATTCTTCTTTTACTCTGCTCATGCTGTGGCAACGGAAACGGCTTTGGTTTCGGTAACGGCTGCGGATGCGGTTCTGACAACGGATGCAATTCAATCATCTGGATTTTACTTATTCTTTGCTGCTGTGGCGGCGGTGGCTTCTAAATATCCGCAAAAACAGCAAAACGTTTACATTACTTAACGACAATATTTAACAATATTTGGGGAGCCTTAAAAAGGCTCCCCGTTTTTTATTAAAACAACTATCCGAAACAAAATAAAATTTCGTTTGAAATACTGTTTTTGATTTAAACTAAGTTTTACAACTCATATGCAGTTTTTATCAAAAACTCAGCTTTATCTGCATCTTCCCTTGTTTTTCTTACACTCTACACATTTCCTGTCTATCTCATAGACCGTATCTTTCTCTATAACAAGCTCCGTATCGTCATCTATTATGATTCTTTTTATCACATTATCACTTTCTTTTTCAACCGGAGTTTTCTCTTTTTTTTCAACAGCTTTAAGTTCTGCTGACTCATTTCCATAATAATAGCATCTTCCCATATTTTTTCTCCGTATATCAGGATATACACTATTATTTTATGTAGCTTTTATATCGAAGTGAAAACCTTAACCGTTGTAATTTTTTATTATTTAAACAAACATTCGCAATCTGCTTCGCTACTTGCTCATGAACTCAGTCGCTTTGTGACCTGTCAGTGAAAGTTTTTATACTATACGCACTAAAAAACCGGAATACTTATATGCGTTCAAAATACTTTTTAATATTATACATCTTTGATGTCATCGACTCTAAGAGCATATCAAACGCACATATCGCCGCCATAGACTCGACAACTACAACCGCTCTCGGCACGATTATCGGGTCGTGTCTTCCCTTTATCTGAACTTCAATGTCCTCACCGTCACGGTTTACAGTCTCCTGGCTCCTTGCGATAGATGGTGTCGGCTTAACTGCCGCTCTTAAAACTATATCACTTCCATCACTTATGCCGCCCAGTATCCCTCCGGCATTGTTTGTCTTTTTAGAGACATTTTCTCCGTCCATCTTAAATGCGTCGTTGTTGTCTGAGCCATACATTGAAGCCGCTTCAAAACCTGCACCTATCTCCACACCTTTAACTGCACCTATCGACATAACAGCCTTTGCAAGATTTGCGTCGAGCTTCTCAAAAACCGGCTCTCCTACACCTGTAGGTATTCCTGAGATGACACATTCAATAATTCCGCCCACTGAGTCCTGTTCATTCATCTTCTCCTCAAGAAGCTTTTCGGCTTTATGTGATGCCGCAATGTCAGGCATATAAAGAGGACTTTCCATAATCTTATCAAATGAAACATCTGTCGTATCTGCTTCAATGCCGCCTATTGCCTTACTGTATGCCATAACATTAACACCAAGCTGTTTCAATGCCTCGCACGCAATGGCACCTGCCGCGACCCTGCCTATAGTCTCACGGCCTGAAGAACGACCGCCGCCCCTGTAATCTCTGAAACCGAATTTTTCATCAAAAGTATAATCAGCGTGTCCAGGTCTGTAATACTTAGCAATCTCCGAATAATCCTTTGAACGCTGTGTCTTATTGTAAACAACCATAGAGATAGGTGTCCCAGTCGTCTTACCCTCAAAAACACCTGACTGTATCTCGACAAGATCGTCCTCCTTTCTCGGAGTCGAATAACGCGTCTGCCCCGGCTTCCTTCTGTTGAGATACTTCTGGATAACCTCCTCGCTAATCTCAAGCCCTGCCGGACAACCATCAACAACAACGCCAATACCCTCACCATGGGACTCCCCCCATGTAGTCACACGAAACAAATTTCCAAACGATGAACCTGCTGCCATATCAATTTCTCCTCTTTTCTTTCTAATTTTTCAAAACATAAACAAATTGTTTTTTTAATATCATCAAATCTTTTCAGAATTAATTACTTATTTTTTATCAAAACATAATTTTACTTATCTGATTTCCAAAAAGTAACACTGGATTGTGCAGATATAACAAATAATATAAGCAGGCATTGTGTCATCGTCAGTACTTAATCAGTGTCTTTTACTGATTTATGTACTGCTACGGTGACAGTATAGCGAGAGCGTACCTGCGGTATTATTGTTATATCTGCACAATCCTCACAACCTAAATCAGTAAACTTTAAGCTCCTTCCAAAGCCTGTTATAATACTCCTCCGCATCCTTTCCAAGATACTTAAAGACCTTGCACCTGTCTATAACATCATCTGACGGAAAAATCGCATTTCTCTCTGCCTTTTCCTCGTCATCTATCTGGTCTAATACCGCTTCATTAGGTGTTGAATAATATACATATTCAAAATTTGTCATTGCCACATCTTCCCTGCACAAAAAGTCAAGGAATTTGACGGCTCCATCATAATTTTTACCTTTCTTTGGTATAACCCAGCTATCCATCCATATGTCAGAACCCTCTTTAGGAACAACATATTCAAGTTTATCATTGTAGTCCTGTGCGATACTAGCCTCACCTGAATATATAAGTCCCATAGCAGCCTGGTTGTTCGCCATATCATCCCTAATCTCATCCACAAGGTAGGATTGTACTATCTCCTTTTGCTGCTTAAGATCATTAAGTGCAGTCCTCAGCTCATTTTTATCTGTCGTATTTATAGAATAACCATGTCTTACAAGTGCCGGTATGAAGCTGTCCCTGACACTGTTCTGCATGATTATGTTGTTTTTATACTTCTTATCCCATAGGACATCCCAGCTGTCAGGTACTTTATCCACCATTTCAGTATTATACAGTATGCCGACTGTTCCCCAGTAATAAGGAACTGTATAACTAAGTGTCTTGTCAAAACTTTTCGACATATCCCAGTATTTTTTACCGATATTTTTGATATATTTCATCTTATCGTAGTCAATTTTTCTTACATCTTTTTCCTTTATCATCTTGTCGAGCATATAATCAGAACAACAGATAAGGTCATAATCCACCGCACCATTTTTAAACTTTGTGTACATCGCTTCAGGTGTCAGAAACTCCTCATATACCACCTTTATCCCTGTTTCTTTCTCAAATTTATCAAGAAGCGTGGAATCAATATAATCGCCATAATTAAAAACTACTATCTTATTTTTTGAAGAAACATCATTATTTTTACACGCAGTAAGAAAAAAAGTTGATGAGACCGTTATGCTCATAAACAAAACTGCCGCCGTAAGTCTCTTTATGCTTTTTCTCATCATGCCGCTGCCCCCTTCTTTTTCAAAGACATAACGCTTTTTCTGTTTATCACAAACAGCACAATAAGCACTATTATGAATATTATCGTTGATAGAGCATATATCTCCGTCTGAATACCCTTTCTGTACTCCGCGTTTATCATTGTAGACATTGTGTGTATTCCCGGTGCTTTAGTGAAATATGTCACTGAGAAATCATCGAGAGACATTGTAAATGCGAGTAAAAATCCTGACATTATGCCCGGCATTATATCAGGGATAACGACTTTCCACATTGCATACAGCCTTGACGCACCAAGATCTAGTGCAGCCTCGTATGTGCTTATGTTAAGCTGCAAAACTTTCGGCCAGACCGACAAGACCACATACGGTATTATCAGTGTGATATGTGCTACCATCATAGTCGAAAAACTAAGCTCTGTAAACCTCGTAAACAGAAGCATAAGTGCTATACCTGTTACAACATCAGCATTTAACATCGGTATATTTGTAACTCCCATTATCGCAGAGCGTACTTTTTTGCTCATGCCTATCATTCCAATACAGACGAGCGTTCCTAAAATCGTTGCTATAAAACCTGCCGCTGCTGCAAGGATAACGGTCGTATAAAGTGCATTCATTATCGTACCGTCATGGAACAGCTTTTTGTATGCATCAAGAGAAAATCCTCCCCATACGGCTTTATTCTTTTCTGAGGCGTTGACGGAAGAAATTATCAAAACACCTATTGGAAGATAGAGCATTATGAGGATAACGGCAAGATATATTTTCTGAAAAATGTTCTTTTTCTTTACCATATACTCTCTGACTCCTTTCCATTATCAAATATCCTGTATATAACGATACTTATAAGAATAAGCACCATAAGTGACATTGACAGTCCCGAACCCGCATGAACATCAGCATATCCTGAATTAAAAGCCTGCTCAATGGCATTACCGATAAGATATATCTTACCGCCGCCGAGCATATCCGCTATGACGAACTCGCTCATTGACGGAACAAGCACCATCGTTATGCCGCTTACTATCCCCGGAACACTCAACGGGAGAATTATCTTTCTAAGCACGACCGAATTGGTGGCTCCGAGGTCTTTCGCCGCATTTATAACATCCTTGTCTATCTTTACGACAGCATTGTATATCGGCAGAACCATAAACGGAAAATAATCGTATGCCGTTCCAAAGATAATGGCGGCTTTCGTGTTCATTAGATACACTTTTGAAAGACCAAGCATTGTAAGAAATTGGTTTAAAAATCCATTATTTAGTAAAATAAGTCTCCACGCAAGTGTCCTCAACATAAAATTCATCCACATAGGCAGGATAAATATCATAACGATAAAGCTGTTTTTGTCCGTCGAATATTTACTCAATATTACTGCAAGCGGAAATGCAAGCAAAAGGCAGACAACCGTCACGATAAGAGACATTTCAAAACTTAACAGAAGCGGTTTTGCATTAACCGGGTCTGCGATGGCTGCAACATATTTAAAAGTAAATCTTCCGTCTGAATTTGTAAATCCGTTGTAGATGATAAGTCCGAGAGGAATCACCGTAAACAGCAGCATCCAGATAACATACGGTCCTGCCAGAAGTTTGGAACCGAGATTTTTTAACTTACCCATAAAATCACTCCTCTCCTACTCCTCAACAAGTACCTTTTCGTCTTCTGACTCAGGCTTGTTCATAATCTGGATATTGAAAGGATCTACCCAGAGTCCGACTTCTTTTCCCGGCTCCGCCATGACTGTACTGTGCACAAGAAATGTATATCCACAAGCATCTATCTCCATCTCATAGTGAACGCCCTTAAATATTGCTGAAATAACCCTGCCGTTTATTATACCTTTGTCCTTTTCAGTGATAACAAGATCCTCAGGTCTTATGACAACATCAACCGGCTTGTTTGTACCGAAGCCCTCATCGACACACTCAAACTTAGTACCGAGAATATTTACGACCCTGTCCTGAACCATCGTCGAAGCTATAATATTACTCTCACCGATAAAATCGGCAACAAATGCATTCTGCGGCTCATTGTAAATATCTTCTGGAGTGCCTATCTGCTGGATATAACCCTGATTCATTACAACTATAGTATCAGACATTGTAAGAGCTTCCTCCTGGTCATGCGTTACATAAATAAAAGTAATGCCAAGCTCATTTTTAAGCCTGATAAGCTCGTATTGCATATCCTGACGCATCTTAAGGTCGAGTGCCCCAAGCGGCTCATCAAGAAGAAGCACCCTAGGTTCATTTACGATGGCTCTCGCTATCGCAATCCTCTGCTGCTGGCCTCCTGAAAGAGAGTCCGGCATACGCTTCTCAAACCCGTCAAGATTTACAAGTTTCAATGCGTATTTTATCTTGTCCTTTATATAGGACTTTGATTTATTTTTAATCTTAAGTCCAAAAGCGATATTTTCTTCTATATTCATATGCGTAAATAACGCATATTTCTGGAAAACCGTATTTAAGTTACGCTCATTAGGCGGCATATTTGTAATATCTTTTCCATCGAATATTACCTTGCCCCTGTCAGGAGTCTCAAAACCTCCTATTATCCTGAGTGTCGTTGTCTTGCCACATCCACTCGGTCCAAGCAGTGTCAAAAATCTGTTTTCATTCATAAAAAGGTTCATATCATCAAGAATGACCTTATCCCCATAAGATTTTTTAATTCCTACCAAATCGATAAGTTTCTTCGCCATTTATTTCACTCCAGTCTTTCTTCTAATGTCTTGTGCAGATAATGTAAAAATACTGCTGATACAATATTTTGCCGCAAAACAATGGCGGCATCACTTTGCAGCAAGCTGCTCAAAATAATGATTACTTTCAAAATGTTGTCAATATATCTGCATAAAATCAATTATATATCATAAAATCAATTTAGAAAATACTTTAAAGGAGAATTATATTGGAATTTTCAAACGAACATCAACGCCGTCTTGCAATGCTCAAAGCGGCACTGCCATATGTTCCTCCACATAACAAAAAAGCCATGGAAATAATACTCCAGGCTGATAATCTCATTTCGCTGGCAACAGAAGTCTCACAAAATGACGACGAGATGACACTGCGTGCAGCCCAGGCAGAAGCCGCTGCCACTCCGGCAGTTTATGAAAAACTGCTTCTAAACATAAAAGACTATTGCACACCTGCCGAGTCAGAGGTAGTCCGTATGCTGTTAAATTTCCTGCACGCCGACGAACTGTTTAAAAACTACAGAGATTTCGCAAAAACACATTCCGCCGTCAAAAGTGAGGAATACAGCGAAAACAGTACACAAAATTTTATGATGGAGTTTCTAATGTCACAGCTTTCACCACAGCAGCGTACAACATTTGAACAGGTATCCAAAGTCATGAACAATAAAAAAGGAGAAGAAAAAGTATATGAATAACTGGAAAAATAACAAATCTTTTATGCAGATGGATCCAAGTAAACAGCATATGGTGGAGCTTCTCGTAAACTCGCTCCACGGCAAAGACCTAAACGAGGCACTGCCAATCCTCGCAAACTGGAAAGACAAACTAAGAACAGAACATATAAGTTTCACTGCTGAGGAAGATAAACTTCTCACTGACATCTTCATTGAAATGCTCCCTCCAAAACAGAAAAGCCAGTATGAATTTCTACGGTCTTTTTTGTAAAAATAATATATACCATATCAGCTCAGTTTTATTATGCTAATAATACACTAAGCCATTTTCTGTTGACCCTTGCATCAATTTATAAAAATCTCAATATATTTTTTAAAGCTGAGACTACTTACGGCACAGACATAACCTTTTGCGGCTGCTCTTGCAGCCTCTAAAGGATGTGTCAGTAAATCCCTGACAAGCATAGCCGCCCCTGTCATATCCTCAAGCGAATACATAAAAATGTTTTCACCGTCAACAAATTTCTTTTCAAGATAAGTACTCTCATCTGTCACGCAGACACAACCGTTACACATAGCAAGTGCTATGCGGTCATGCTGCCCAGCCTTAAACCACGGCAGAACATTCAATGCAATCTTAGTATCAGCGTATAATTCAGGAAGTTGTCTATAATCAACCTCACCACATATATTTATTTTTCCCTTAAATCTACCCTCGCTTTTTTCCACATTTCCACACTTTTCTACAAACTTTTCCCATCCATGTCCGAATATATCAACATCGATGCCGTTTCTTAACATCTCCATTAACAATTCTTCCCTGATAACCGCTCTTATAAACATATCCGCCCAAAAATTAAGTTCAAGACCATCTGCAAAAGCTGCAGCTGTTTCTTTTAATACTTTTTCATCCTGAAAATCTTCATCTGTTTCGCCTACTGCTTCCCTGCCTTCAAAAGATATACCTTTTTCCTCCGTTATATCTCCCAATGCAAAAGTGTAAGCCTTTTCTATTGTTTCACACGGTTTTTCCAACAGATAACCAGCCATCTTGTTAAATATCTGCATACTATTTATAAATTCCTGTGCCGGTTCTTTGTGCATAGTTTGAAAATTTTTAATTTCCACACTATCTCCGCCACTTCGCATGGCAAGTGCGACAATATTCTCCGATGATGTATAAGTTCCGGTAAAAAGAACATCCCTGCTCCTCTCATTGTATGGGACAAGACTTTTCGCCGTATCAGCCGGCAAAGGCATCACGATAACCTCCTTAATATGACTGTAATACTTTCTGATATACTCTGCATGAGTCTCATCAAGACAAACTACTCTCATATTCTTAAGAGGCTGCCTCAAGACACTGTTGTGGTAAAGAGGATGGTCAAGAATAATATGCCACAACTTTACATAGTCGCCACCGCTGCTGTCATTTTTAATGTCAAATATGTAATTTTCTCTGTCATACTTCACGCTGCCGCCCGCACATTCTGTCCCGGCAACATCATCCTCTGCATTATAATTATCATAATAATTTTCAGAAAATATATATGAAAAAACATCCGTGTTAAAATCTATTATATCTGTAACTTCTTTTAATCTTTCATACTTTTGCACAAATCTTTCGGCATCTTCCTTAGAATTTATATCTACTATCTCTGAACTTATTCCGGTCTTTTTAAACTCCTCGTTGATACGCTCCGCAAAGTATGATGTCGAACCGTAACAGACATTTCCTTTTTTTAGTATTATAATGTGTTTTTTCATATGACCTCATCCCCACATTTTTAATAATAAACTCCAATTTAAAATGTTTATGGCAAAAAAATCTTTGATATAGCTTTTTCCCGTTTATTCACCGCCTTACAATAGCCGTCACAAGTTTCTCAACCTCTCTTGATGGTTCTTTAAGGTCAGGAATACATATAACCGGGATTCCTGCAGCTCTTGCCGCCCTTATTCCATTTTCACTGTCCTCAAGCACAAGAGCTTTCATTGGAGATACATTAAGTCTCTCGCAAGCATAGATAAAAATATCCGGCTCCGGTTTTGATACCTTAACTTTATCCCCACCAATCACAACATCAAAAAAGCCGTTAAGTTCTGCCTGTTTCAAATATTTCTCAACAAGTTCAGTCTTTGTCGATGACGCAACCCCACATTTAATATTCCCTGCTTTTAACTCCTGTAAAAGCTCTCTTATCTGAGGTTTAACCGAAAGACCGATAGTTTCTGAAATCATTGCCATTCTCTCCTGTGCCTTTCTGCTACACTCCTCAAAAGGATAATCATAACCAAATTTTGACTGCATAAAATCAACAAGCTTTTTTCCACCAAGACCAAGTGTCTCTGTGTAAATTTCCCTCGTCAGTACATAGCCATGTTCTTTCATCGCAACCGCAAGCTGTTCCATAAAAACACGCTCAGTATCAAAAATAAGACCATCCATATCAAAAATAACCGCCTGCTTTGGCTTCACACTACGAACAGCCTCCAAAATATCGTTATATTCTCTAACCACTCTTATACTTCCCTTCCTATTCCCAGTTTAATAAACATTTGCGAAACTCCTATAATACATAATTAAATTGTGCAGCTAACACAGCCTATATCCGTTTTCGCAATTCACTATTAAAATTTAATAACTGCTGTTTTCCCTGTATTCTTTTGGTGTACATCCTATCGTATTCAAGAATACCCTGTTAAAATAACTTATATTATTAAATCCTGACAGATTTGCTATCTCACCTATCTTTTTCTCCGTATCCTGCAACAATTTGCAGCTTTGCAATATCCTGTATCTCATAAGATACTGTATCGGAGACAGTTTCATCGTCTGCTTAAAAACCCTGCTGAACTGCCCCTCACTCATAGGAAGTATCGCTGCAAGCTCTCCTAGTGTTATCTCATACGCATAATTTTCTTTAATATAGGAAATAACCGGTTCAAGTCTCTCAGAATAACGACTCTCTATATCGTTGTCTTTCTGTGCACGAACACAATTTTTATCAAGAATATCCCATATAGCCAAAATACGGCTTCTTATCATAAGCTCAAACGGTTCTAGCTCATGCTCCGGACACTCTCCTATTTCATGCAGATAATTCCTTATATCTTTCTGCCAGCATTTATCTTCATCCTCACTTACGGGCATAAATTCCGGAAATACATACTTATCATTTAATATTGGTCTTATAAATTTCTTAGAAAAAATGCTATGTATATCCTCATTAAGCACATGATATGAAAAATCAATTGCATAAAATGAACATACTCCGCAACAAATATTTTTTGCCATATGAAGATAATTTGAATTTATAAATACAATATCTCCAGGATTCATAACATATTTTCTGTCCTCAATCGTAAACAGCACTTTCCCCTCAGTCAGAACAAGAAACTCAAATTCCTGATGCCAGTGAACATAAAACATTACATCCGTATCCGCCGGATATTCAAGTTTGTGAAGTCCAACCGGAAACTGAGCCGTACCATGTTTTTCTTTTTCTTCGTATTCCTTTTTTCTGCTCATCCTTCCTCCTCATCTCCAAATGTTTTTATAAAATTCATTATTAAATGTGTAATCATACCACGACAGGCATTATCAAACTTCCACAATAAAGCATCTTTATTTCATTTACCGCATATATCTTCTTATCCACTTTTTCACTTTGCACATATGTCTTTCTCATTCGTGTTTGTTGTGCTTTACCGCATATATGCCGGCTTTATCCACTTTCCTCTAGCTTTTCTGTTCTTAAAAGCATCTTTCTTATTATTGTACCCTGTCACACATACATACTGGTATCTGCTCGCCTTTTTAAGTGAACGATAAACCTTTTTAAGACTTATCCATCTGCGGTTGTGCTTCGGATCACCTGAATCAGCTAGAAATACCCTGTCACGCTTCTTATCATATGCAAAAATAGTAACATAATGTCCTGGCGTGCCTTTCCAAAAACAAGTCGAATCATAACTGCTGACAAGCACAACAGCACATTTTGACTTCGCAATATCCCGCCTAAACGAAGAATATCTCTTCGGCTTTCTCTTAGGTCCGCAATAAATACCTGCCTTTCGCATACCAACCACCATATATTTCCAGTCGATTGCACCTCCCCCCCAGTAGCCTGTTTTCTTCTTTGCGAAATTTCGCATATCTACCGGTGATGCCTTATATGTTTCCGAAGTGATAGATGAATAAACATTTGCCATGCAGCAAAGACCACATCCATACGCACCAAACTTTCTTCCGCCAATATACGCATCTCCCCAGTAACCCGACCACGCAAGCTTCTTTTTCCATGCCTTTGGTCCCTGAAAATATGAATAAAGATATCTTGTGTCAACAGTGTTTTTCTTTGCCGGAACTTTTGTCTGCACCGGAGCAGGTGCAGCAGTCTGAACAACCTCCTCCGTAGGCTGCGGGGTCATGGTATCAGCCGGTGCTTCCGTAACACTTGCTTCTCCGCTTTCTGAAAAATGTCTCACAAAATCATGTGCCAGACCGGTTTTAAAAGTTGCAAATGCCACAATTGCAATAATACACACCGTTGTGATAATATGCAATCTATATGCCTTTAACGGATTTTTTCTCTTCCACATTCTGAAAGTTTTTTTAATTTTTCTCATCAGCCTTACAATATAAGGCTTTTTTCTTTTCTTATTTGCCATGTTTTTTCCTTTTCTGTTCTTTGTTTTTGTATTTTCCTCTTATACAGTTCTACTTCCCTTTCATTATATCCATATAATTCGATGTTAGAGTCAAAAGGTATTTTGACCCTAACTGATGCTCCGGATTGCTTCATTGCTATCTACTTTTGACCCTAACATCATAGTATAAAACATAATCTCAATTCTTTCCATTAAAATTTAATAAAAAACAAAAAAAAAGAGCAAAACAAGCGTTTTGCCTTGACACCACCACTACATTACGAGCATTTTACTATACAGAAAAAAATGATGAAATCATTCAAAAATAATTTCATCATTTCTCTACCCTTTTTTCTACCCTTTAAATTTTCCCGACTCCCTATTTTCAATCATACCTTTTATATGATGTCCTACACTTATATGTATGAGAGACTTACCAGCTACATTACCCGATGCAGCAGACATTTATACAACCGTGATAAAACACCATAACCCTTTCCAATACCCTTTTTATCCTTGAAAGATTTAGCTGCCGTTCACACTATAAGTATCATCAACGGCTTCTACCCGTTAATCTTTCAATCTTGTCTCTCTTAATCATCATTAACTTAGTTGCTGCTCACACTTTCACTGTCACCGGCAACTAGACTTTCTCAATGACTTTTTACATTTTTTATTTTACTCATTTTCGCATAAAACTCAACACTTTTCGCATAATTTGGTCTGAAATACATATATTCTGGTCTGAATTGCAATTTTGTAAAATGAATGAATCTGTGATATAATAATGTTTAAATATACTTGTATTAAATAAAGTAAAATTTTGACTACGATATTGATTTGAGAAATACAGCAATTAGTTTCAGAGCAAAAAACAAATTGCTTTTATGGTATCTATCCCACAAAAAAGTTGCTCAGGAATGAGGATGATTATGTTTACGGTACTTATTTTAGAAGATGACTATGAACAGCAGAAAGCTGTCAGCAAAATAATAAATGAACACTACAAAGACTGGCAGATTTTTATAGCCGGTACATATAAAGAAGCCTGCAACCTTACATCAACAAAATGTTTTGATCTTTTTTTACTTGATATTGAGTTAAAGCATGAAAACGAAAATGATCTGGACTGTGACGGACTTGATTTTGGAAAATATATACGAAGCATCGAGCATTACCTTTACACACCGATAGTTTATATGACAGCACTCCCTGATAGGATATTCTTTGCCCTTCAGGAGATACATTGCAGCTCATATCTGGTAAAACCATTCACCTCATATAAACTCATAGAAACACTTGACTATATAATAGGTGAACATAGAGAAAACAAAAAAGAAAAGATAACTTTAAAAGACAGTAACGGTGTATATCTCCATTTACTGCTTGATGACATAGACTACATTGAATCAACCAGCAAAGAAACTGTCGTTTACACACATGACGCAAATATTAAACTCACAAATATGACAATAAATGAACTGCTTGATATATTTCCCGACAATTTCATACAGTGCCACAGAAAATATATCGTAAACCTGCATCATTTTTATTCATATGATAAATCAACATTCATAATACAGGTTGGAAAACACTCCATTCCACTTGGAAGAAAACACAAAAAGGACATAGAAAAACGACTTCATTTGATTTAAAATTTTTTATTAAAATCCCCCGATGGAATCCATCGGGGGATAGGTCTGTTTCCTCATATGATACTCTGTTGTTTATGCAACTTTAGAGACACGCTGCTGATATTTTCTTTATAATCTCTTTTACATAATCCTCTGATTTTGACACTTTCTTTGCTATGTCAGATACTGACATATTGCAATCCGTGTATAAAGTTTCTATCCTGCTCTCTTCTCTACCTTTCTCGATTCCTTTCACCATCCCTTCTACCATTCCTTTTTCCATTCCTTTTTTCCAGCCTCTGTTCATCGCCTGCTCTTCATTAGCTTTTATCTCTTCCTTAAAAAACTCTCTTAATACATCATTCATAATACCTGTCCCTCCATTCTTTATACTATCAAATAATTCTTGGTTTGACGATACCATTATCCCTAACAATGAATTTATACAATCTTTTTCAAACGGCTCATGCATTTCAAATGCTTTATCTAAAAAATCATCTACAGTACTTCTCTTCAGTCCTCGTTTCAGTGTCTTTAGGAATATATGTTCTTTTTCTCCGACTTCTGCCGTGACTACTACCTGTGTTTTTATAAATCCGTCTTTTTCTATGTAGTATATGCCACTCGTTTTTTCATATACTTTGTAGCTGTTTTCTTTAAACCATCTCAAAAGCTTTTCAGGTTTTCTTTCTCTTACAAGCGTAATCGTGATGCTGTTTATGTCTATATCACCTACATATTTTTCACTGCTTTTGTACAAATATGCGTATGCCATTACTTTGAAATATGTGTCTTCATTTAATGTATCATTTTCAGACTTATACTCCATTATGTTATGTTTCTGAAATATCTGACCTATATCGTTCGCTATTTCAAAGTCGCCTGTTTTTTGCACTTACTCTGTATGAGCATTTTCCAAATAATAATGCATATTAATCTCTTTTCACTCCTTCTCACTCCTTTATCTCCTCCTATGTTCCCCAAGTCTAAACATCTGCTCAAGTCTCAGCGGATATGTATGATGCTTACTAACCTTCTCATACCCATTATGAGCAATTTCCCTACATACATCCGTATGAGATAAATAATATCTTATCTTTTCTTCCAATTCTTCAATGCTGGAATAGATATCCAGTTCTTCCCCTGGCAAAAACTCATTCAATAAATCAGACTGATAATTGCATAGCACAAATCCCTCACATGCAAGCAAGTCAAATATTCTTAACGGTATTCCACTTCGTATAGGTTTTGATGTCGGGTTTAAGTTTATCGTACTCTTATTAAAGACTATCGGCATCTTAGTGTGTGTCATTATAGTTCCGTGATTTTTAAGCTTAGGTATTTCCTTTGTATCACTCGCTGTATAAATGTCAACTTCAAATTTTTCAGATAAATATTTAAATGTATCCACACGCTCCATAGCTGTAATCTTATTGCCAATGTAAAACTGTGCGAGTGTTCTTTTCTTTGTAAGTAAATCCTCTTCTCCCGCCAGATAATATCCATCATAATTTTTTACAAATTCATCTACCAGTTCATCACTCAAAAGTTCTTCTACAAAGTAATATCCATAAATCTTCTCCTGTGCCTTCATAATCCCATGAAGGTAACCTGATATTTTCGGTGATAAGTTTTTGACCTTGTCATACGGACATTTCTCAGTATATAACGATCCCACAAAACTGATATTGTGTGTGTACTTTTCTACATCAGCTAATGATGCATGTCTTATTGCTTTCTGATAAAAATCACAATCAGATGCCAAAGGAAGATAAAAAATATTGTATGGATTGTAAACTGATATTTCTCTGTATAACTCCGAGTCAAATATAAATACCCTGTTGCACCTGTTTTTAATGGTCTTTGAATATAATTCAAGAACCGGAGCATCTACTATCCAACTGTAATACAATAATTTATATACTCTGGCAATTTCAGAAAGTGCCGGATAATAATTTATACTGAATATAATATCCGCATTTGACTTTTCCATTCCCATAACAACAGCATCTAAAATTTCCTGACCTGATGGCGACTTATTTTCTACTTCCAGTATAACTTCATATACAGTATGTCCAAGTTCTTTCAATCCACGGATAACTGCATCCTCACATATACTGTTGTAACGATATATTAATATGTTCATATGTACTTTCCCTCATAGTTGTTCGGGCATTAAAATTTTATTACAAATTTATGTAAATCTCTGCCTTTTCACAACAACATCTTCATTTTCATTAATTTTACTTTGTCGCCTGCTCATAAGATGTTTTCATATCTATAGAAATATCTTCATTTTTCCATATACCATATTTATCATCATATATTTTTCCAACAAATCTGAGATACTTTTGTCTGTTTTGATTTCCATGTGGTATTATAAAAGAATATGATTTATCATTCTTTCGTTTCTTTAACAATATTTTTTCCTGTATCAGGCATTACCATATAAATCTTACATTTCTTATACTGGTCATTTAACCAGTGTCTATTTTACAGGATTTAATCCATTTTTCATATGTCCACCTTATAGGGTAAATTATAATTTGCAACTTTAGAGACATGCTGCTGATATTTTCTTTATAATCTCTTTCACATAATCCTCTGATTTTGACACTTTTTTTGCTATGTCAGATACAGACATATTGCAATCTGTGTATAAAGTTTCTATCCTGCCTTCTTCTCTGCCTTTTTCCATTCCTTTTTCCATTCCTTTTTTCCATCCCCGGTTCATCGCCTGCTCTTCATTAGCTTTTATCTCTTCCTTAAAAAACTCTCTTAATACATCATTCATAATACCTGTCCCTCCATTCTTTATACTATCAAATAATTCTTGGTTTGACGATACCATTATCCCTAACAATGAATTTATACAATCTTTTTCAAACGGCTCATGCATTTCAAATGCTTTATCTAAAAAATCATCTACAGTACTTCTCTTCAGTCCTCGTTTCAGTGTCTTTAGGAATATATGTTCTTTTTCTCCGACTTCTGCCGTGACTACTACCTGTGTTTTTATAAATCCGTCTTTTTCTATGTAGTATATGCCACTCGTTTTTTCATATACTTTGTAGCTGTTTTCTTTAAACCATCTCAAAAGCTTTTCAGGTTTTCTTTCTCTTACAAGCGTAATCGTGATGCTGTTTATGTCTATATCACCTACATATTTTTCACTGCTTTTGTACAAATATGCGTATGCCATTACTTTGAAATATGTGTCTTCATTTAATGTATCATTTTCAGACTTATACTCCATTATGTTATGTTTCTGAAATATCTGACCTATATCGTTCGCTATTTCAAAGTCGCCTGTTTTTTCCACTACAAGCAAATCTATAAGCAGTGGCTTTCGGCTGAGCGGATATTCCCTGTGAAATTCCAGCCTGTCTGCGTACTCTCTAAGCTCCAGTTCCATCGCTGCACAAAATCCCAAATGCCACTGTATATCATTTTCTTTCCCCATAATGTCTCCTTTCCTATATTATACATACCATATAATAAAAATGCAATGTTTTCTCCCGCTTTTACAAACATTTGTTTGTTTTTTGTGTTTCTATCATAGCATGTAAACAGATGTTCGTCAACATACTTTTCTGCATGAAGTATTTACAAAAAGCTGCTGGAAACATGATAAAACTGTGATATTTTGTGGCAGAAAAAAAGACCGCATAAAAGCAATATATCGTGAAAAAGATGGCATAGTTTTATTATATAAACGACTTACAGGTTCATGAGTTGACTGTTCAGGTCAAATATGTTAATGGGATGCCATTGTACCGCCAGGAAAAAGACTGGCTGCAGTATGGTTTTGAACTTAGCCGTGCAACAATGGCTAACTGGGTTATAGAATGTACCGATAAGTATCTGCGTGTATTGTACGAATTTTACCACAGACTGCTGTTAAGCAGAGAGTTTGCTATGGCAGATGAAAGCCCTATAAAGGTCTTGAAAGAAGAAGGACATGAAGCAACAGCAAAATCATATGTTATGGGTAGAAAGGGATGGCCTTTCAGTGACAGTTCTGAAGGTGCAGAGGCAAGTGCCATATCATACAGCATAGCCGAAACAGCATTATCGAATGGATTAAATGTATATAAATATATAACATATGTATTAGAGAAACGACCTACTGAAGAAATGGCAGACAGTGAATTAGAAAAGCTGTTACCATGGAATGATAAAGTTTTTGAAATGTGTAAAATCGAAAGATAGATAAAGACAAAAAATAACTTAGCATAAAGAGTAAAATAATATTTATGCTAAGTTATTTTAGAATGTACGCCTGAGTTTTTTGCGCTTACTTTGCGCTTACTTTGCGCTTACTTGTAAACTATTACAATGTAACTCTTTTTCAAGTTCAACTATCTGTTCTATTGTTAATCCAGTGTATGTTGATATTTCTTCTGATGATAATTTTCCTGCTTTTATCCTCCTTACTGCCGATTGTTTATTCCCTTGCTCTATTCCTTGCTCATATTTTTCCTGATAATTCATCTGCAATGTCATATAATCAAGCCTCCATTTCTCATTTCTTCTGACTAAATCAACTGCATCTTCTAACTCTTTTGTAAAATCATCATCCGGTTGTGCGCCATCTATATAATCAAGCAAACTCTTTAACTCATGTGTCACATCATCCATCGTTCTTTTTGTGTTTAGAATAATCTTTACGGCATCATCACCAAGCGGTAATTGTAGACTTTCAATACAGCGATTTTCAAATGTGTATATGTGTCTTCCCTCTCCAAACAAATCGAAAGTACATACAAAAATCACAAAGCTTTTCTTTAGATTTTTATAATTCTCGCCTTTTTCTAATATGTTGAAATCAATCATTCCCTGATAATAGCGTGTTCTCTTTGGCAGATTTCTATTCTCGACAGTCTGCATCTCTACATTGTACACTGTATTTTTCTGCACCTTCTACATAAATATCCAAACGCACACTTTTAGCATCCGCTGTAATATCTATCGTTTCCTGTGACTTAGGATATTCTATGTGCGATATCTTAACTCCCAGTATCTTTTTCCAAAATGGCTTACGATACTTAGGATTTCTCATAATCACGCTAAACATAAACTTCCTTATTTCTGCACTGTTTTTTTGTGCATGTCAAGTTTGTGTCAAGTATACGCAGACACAAATCTTGCGTGTGAAAAATTATATTTTTTACACTGTCATCCTTTTAGCTGTAACTGCTCAAATGTTTTTCCATCCATATGCTACTCCTTCCTTTTAATTTCAAATTATATTTCACATTATCAATAGCTGCTACTCACTTTTATTAACGTCAAACGATTCTTGTAATATATTCATCGTTGTAACAGGAACATATTTTGTAATTTCCCGCCAGTCTTTTTTCTCTAAACACTTACGAATATATGTAGCATTTACTACCGTATCATCTATTTTTAATCTTGGTATTTCTATAACATCAATATCTTTTTCTCCTAATAATATCTTCATATCTTTGTTATATTGTGAAGTTACCTTGTCAAATGGTTCTTCACCCACAAATCTCTTTTTAATTTTCAAAGCCGGTGCAATATATTCTGAAAAAATTTTCAAATCATAAAAACTATCATAACTTGCTTTTTCTGGATTATCCTTTTGAAAATATCCTGCAAATGTTACTGTAGATATCATAAATTTACCACTTGGCAATATGACAACATTTTTCAAATCTCTAGTTCCTTCCTTTACCATTCTATATCTCTCCTCAAAAGGAAATACAGATTTATCCTCCTCAACAACAAAAATCAACAATCCATTAACTAATCTTGAAGCAGTTTCAATTAGATATCTATGACCGTATGTAAATGGATTACAATTCATTACTATAGCACCTATTGAATTATACTTTTTCCAGTTTTTATTGTTTAAAATACTATTTTTGACTTTATTTAAATAATCATCTAATTTTATTTTATTTTTTTCTTCAATTTCAAATGCTCTATTTACTTTTTTGCCACACTTCTTTTCTAAAATAATCTTCTCTACTATTTCACCAGCAATCACCTTACATGCACAATTTGAACAGTGTGGTGGCGTATCCCAATACCATGATCTTTTATTCATTTTTTTATCAACCTTATTCCAATCTAAATGAATATTCATTTCATCAGGCATATGAATCGAATCCGTATCTATTATAATAATATCCTGACTGTTTATTTTAATATCCAGCAACCTTTTATACTGTTCAATTGCCTGACATCCAGGAATACTTAAATTAATCACTTTATAATTAAAACCTCTTTTTATAATCTCAGTTTGCAAAAAAGAGCCAACATTCTCATAATCAGCAACTGCATAACCTGAAAACAAACATGGGCCTAATAAATATATCTTTCCATAAGGATTTTTACATTCATCTCCTACCCTTATATCTCCATATAGATTTGTAGAATAACAATCAGACTTATAATTACTTTCATGTTTTATATATCCCGTACATATTCTATCATTTTTAATACTACTTTTTTGTTGTATAATATCTTCTAAATCATATTTTGATTCATACGAAATATCATCAATGAATTTATCCGAACAGCAGTTTTTCCCCCCCTTGAATATACTATAGGAACTCTATATAGAAAGAACTTGAACTTATCATAACTATCCATTACAAAACAATATATATTATTATTAATTTGTTTATACTTCTCAATAATCATTCTATATCCACTAAATTTTAATACTTTTCTGATAAATTCAAAAATATCTTGAAATGTAATACATTCATAGTTCTCTTTCTGAGTATTTAAATAATTAAATCTTTTTTGTAATATTTTTTGTATAATATCTCCAAATTTTGAATTATTATAATTTTTAAAAATAATTTTAAATAACTCTTTATTGCAAACACTTTTCCAATAATACTCATCAATCATATTAAATAAATAATCTTTATTAATTAAAGAACTATCCATATCACACAAATGTTCCATCATATATAAAATGTTAAATACAATTTTAACCAATGAACATTTTATTTCATCACCTGCTATTGTTAATGTTATATTCATAGGCATATTATTATTTTTTATGCAAACTTGAATTCCTGCTCTACATAGCTTATCATATAAATATTCTATATAATTGTTTCTACCCTCAAAAACAACCTTTGTGCACGAAAACAATTCTACACATTTATCAATACTTTTTTGTGATAAATTATATATTTCATTTAAACATAATATTAGTATTGCATCTGCACTATCAATTGACAAAATATTATTCGTTTTTGTTTTATTTTTTATATAAAAAGCATCAAATGAATTTCTACAAAAAACAATAGAATGCTCAATATCATTTAATCCATTCTCAAAAGAATAGCAAGACACTTTATTCCATGGATACATGTTCCCATTACTGTCTTTATTAATAAATCTAACAATCTCATGTATAGAGTCTTTATCTCCTATTATACAGATTTTATCTTTATTATAAAAATCACATAGAGTTTTATAATATTCATTATTTTGTGCCAGTAAAAAATTTAACATGTCATATTTCTCATTTTTTTTATCTAAAACACTATATTGAAATAAAATTTTTTTATCTTTATCAACAACAGGAATATCTTTAATTTTAGATTTTTTCTTGAATATCTCTTCAGCCTCTGCTTCTGCTTGTTTTTCATCTGAATATAAAATATATTTATTATTAGTATTAATTATATTATTTAAATCCTTTGACTTTCTAATTGTTCTTATAATGTCTCCTCTCGACACAATGCCATACATTTTTTCATTTTTTGTTATATAAATAATACTACAATTGGTATTATTAAACATTTCTGCACAATTATCAAAGTTTACTTCATTTATATCTAACTTAATAAGTTCATCATTTTTTTCAAACATTGTAAATTACCTCTTAATAAATTCAATAATCATATCAATCATATAATCAAGCTTTTTCTTTGTCATCCCCGGATAAACCCCTATCCACAACGACTGATTCATTATCTTATCGGTGTTCTCCAATATTCCAACCACTCTAAATCCTGTATTTTCTTTTCTAAGAGTGTCAAAGCAAGGTTGCTTTAAGAAATTTCCCGCAAACAAATATCTCGTCTGTATGTTTTTTCCTTCCAAAAATTCAGCCAAATCATTTCTCTCAAATCCAGCATCATCCTTTACCATCATCAAAAATCCAAACCAACTTGGTTTCACTTTGTCATCCAATTCTGGTAATATAATGTAATGTGATACTTCTTCAAGTCCATCTCTCAAATATTGCCAGTTCTGTTTTCTGGCTTCTGTGAATTTTTCAAGTTTATTTAACTGAGCACAACCAACTGCGGCCTGAAGATCAGTCGCCTGAAGATTATAACCAAAATGAGAATATACATATTTATGATCATATCCCATAGGTAATTCACCAAACTGCTGAGTATAACGATGTCCACATGTATCATCAACTCCTGATCTGCACCAGCAATCTCTTCCCCAATCCCTAAAAGAATTAATTAATCTGTGAAGCAACGGATTGCTTGTGCAAACAGCTCCTCCTTCACCTAATGTAATATGATGTGGCGGATAAAAACTATATGTTGAAATATCTCCTATAGTTCCTGTTTTGTGCCACTCTCCATTATATAAGTATTCTGAACCTAATGCATCACAATTATCCTCTATTAACCATAAATCGTATTTATCACAAAAATCTTTTATTGACTGAATATCAAAAGGTCTTCCTAATGTATGTGCTAAAAATACTGCTTTTGTTTTATCTGATACTGCCTTTTCAAGCATAGAAACATCTATATTATATTCCGGAATAGTAACATCTAAAAATACCGGAACTGCACCATATTGCATAATCGGTGAAATCGTTGTCGGAAAACCGGCAGCTACCGTAATTACTTCATCTCCCCTTTTAATCTTCCTTTCTCCAAGTTCATCTGATGTCAATGACATAAATGCTGCCAGATTTGCAGATGATCCTGAATTTACTAATGAACAATATTTTGTCCCTACATATTCCGCCAATCTTGTCTCAAATTCTTGCGAATATCTCCCTTGAGTAAGCCAAAATTCCAACGCAGCATCAACTAATGTTGTCATTTCATCAGCATCATACACTCTCCCTGAATAAGATATTCTATCACCTTCAACAAACTCTTTATTATTTTTCTCCAAATGAAACTTATCATGATATTCTCTTACCTTTTCTAATATTTCATCATGTAATTTTTTCTGTTCATTATTCATATGTGTATACCTCCCGATACAAGCAAGTCCCCACCCACCACTTATTGCTCTACGCAGTAGAAGTGGGTGATTTACTTGACAGTGTTAAATCAAACCTGATAATTTCTATTACAATATAATTTACCTATAATTACAGACAATCAATATATTTCTCTATTTGATCAATACATATATCATAAAATGTTTTGTTTTTACTCTCCATATAAAACTCAAAAACATCATCTAATATATCTCTTATCGTTTTATGTGGTTTCCATAAAAACTCGTCTTTTATCTTTTCTATTGAAATTCCCAAATATCCAGCTTCTTTTACATTTCTTTTTGTTTCCTCTTCAAAAGTCATATCTTGTTTTGAAAATTTGTTTTGCAAATATTCAAATATCTGTCCAACACTCATCTGACCATCATTTTCAGGTCCAACATTATAAATGCCTATTCTCCCCTTTTCCTCAAATAAATTTACAATAATAGTTAAATATGCATCTATCGCATCCAAAATATGCTGCCATGGTCTTATTGCTGACTTATTTCTAATTTCAATAGGTTCACCCTTATCAAATCCATTTAACAAACTTGGAATCAAACGACTCTGAATATGATCTCCACCGCCTAAAATATTTCCAGGACGAACAATTTCCAGACTTATATTTTTACTTTTTAAATATGTATCAAAATAACTTTGTGAAACTAAATCCTCACATGTTTTGCTTGCTGAGTATGTATCTAACCCACCTAGTGAATCTGTCTCATTAAATATATGTCCCGTCAATATTACATCATTTCTATACACCTTATCGCTCGAAATAATAAGGACATTTTTTACAGTCTCACAATCCTTAACAGCCTCTAACAAATTAACCGTACCTAACACATTTGTCGTATATGTTCTAAATGGTTCACTTACACATTCCTTTACAAATCCAAATGCAGCTAAATGTATTACTATCTCAGGTTTTACTTCATCAAAAACTTTTGTTACTGATTCATATTCACGCAAATCAACATAATAATTTTTAATACTTAAATTATTCTTCACTTTTTCAAATAACGAAGCTTTATGAGCTTCTAAACTTAAACCTGATATATCAGCACCATATCTTTGTAATACAATACACATCCATGTTCCAACAAATCCTGTATGACCTGTTATAAGTACATTTTTATCTTTCCAAAATAAGATATCCGCTTTTTTCAATATTTATTTCTCCCAATCAGGTGAAAAATTTTCTCCAACCTGAATAAATGATTCTTTTCTATTCCAGTTACAATGTGAAGACTGATAACAACGCTTACAAGGTGAATCCATCTTCTGACTGTCATTAACAATGGCACGATAATTCTGATATTCTTTAGAATTCCACATTTCCATAAAATCTTTCGACTTATCATATTCAAAAAACTGAATAGGCGTTGACATACATGGTCTTACATATCCATCTGAACCAAGGAAAAAATCTCTCCATGATACAAAACAGTCTTTATGATATTTATCACCTGCAACATCCTCCCCAACATAATGTGGCAACTTTAACACAATGTCTAATTCTTCACTAACTTTTATAGCTTCTTCAAAAACATTTCTAACCAGCTCTTCATGCCCCCATAAAGATTCATTTAGCAAATCTTCACCAAAAACTGTAAGATAAACAACTTTTACTTCCTCTATGCCTATTTCAGCAGCTAACCTCACTAAATCAGGAAGTTCTTTTATATTGGACTGCATAGCACAAAAAACAAAATTGATCCAGGGATATTTCAAGCCTCTTTCTTTTTTTATCTTCACAATATCTTTCAAGTCTTCCGTAATCTGTTCGATTTTAGAACCACGCCTTATTCTGGAATTTGTTTCATCTGTTGCTCCATCTAAACTTACCGCAAAAACATCTACATTATAGTTAAATATAGCATCTTTAATATTCTTTAAATTCATACCATTTGAACAAAAATACTTTCTTGCACTATGTTTATTAATAATCTCAAGCATCTCATTAAAATGTGGATGTATAGTCGGCTCTCCCCATCCCATCAATGTGACCTCTTCTACAATATCCATCAATGGCTCAAAACTTCTAAATACATCCATGTCAAATACCGTAGGTTTAAAATCTGCTGCATTCCTTCCACACATTACACAGTTCAAATTACAGGCATTGGTGAGTTCAAATACCAATCTTCTCGGATATGACTCTAAAACAGTTTTTCCAGCCTCTAATTCTTTTATATTTAAATCTGAATTTTGTTTTTGTTTATCTGTTAACTCTTTTCCTGAAAAAAGAGTTTTGGTCTTTGCTCTAAGTATCATATGTATCTCCTTTACTTTTTAAAATACTTTTTATAAAACTCATGTACTTTTAACATATCATTCGGATATTTATCATGCCACTCTAAATATCCTGCATCTCCCATTTTTCTTTCTCCATTATCAATTTCAAAATCATCAGGCAATTTACATTCATAAACAAATGATATAAAATGACTTCTCTGAATCATATCCTCACATATAATCGGAACAATCTCTATAGGCTCAATTGAATGTTCTACTCTACATCCAATTTCTTCTAATGCAGTCAATTGTATTCTTTGTTCAAATGTTTCCTGCAATCTAAGAATCCCTCCTGGAACATGCCAACCCTCATTATAAAATCGATCATTTCTCCATGATAACAAAATCTTACCATCTTTATCTTTTATTAATAAATCAACATTAACCATTGGAGTTATCTCTGTGGCAAATAAAAAAACCTCCTCTAGCAATCCTTCTTTTGGATTCGGAATTTTTTTTCTAATTTTACCCAATAATTCATTTATCTCACTCAATGTTCAATCCTCCATCAACATATGCAACTATTAATATATTTTTCCTTATTTTAAAGCTCTTCTAATTCTTTATATAATTTGCGTTCTAAACTAGGCCATTGATCTTGATTAGGCTTCCCATACTCAAGTTTTGGAAGCACATATGTATTTTCATATATTCTAATCTCCAATAATGCTGGAAAATCATTTGTTAATAACTCTTTACATTTTTCAATATCTTCTAATTTATTCGCTACTTTATGATATAACCCATATGCTTCGGCAACCTTATCAAAATTCGGAGATGTATATCCACCTCTGTTTGTAGTTTGAAAATAACATCCATCAAAATACATTTCTTGAAAATGCCTTATCATTCCAAGTGCATTATTATTTAAAACTACTATCTTAATCGGAATATTCTCACGTACTATATATTGTAACTCTTGAATATTCATCTGCAAGCCACCATCTCCACAAATACACACAACCTTTTTATATGGGTTCGCATAATATGCTCCAATTGCAGCTGGTAATGCATACCCCATAGCACCCATACCACCAGAAAATAAAACTTTTTGACCATTTTTTATAGCAAACGATTGGGCAACCCATACCTGATTTTGACCTACATCTGTAGTAACTATTGTATTTTCTTCTATTAACTCACTAACCTTCTCCATATATTCATTCGGCATTCTATCGTCATATCCTTTAAGTTTATCGTTAATATTATTACATATTGATAGCCATTCTTCATAATTATAATCTTTTTGTATATTCATCAAAATGTCAAAAGCATCCTCGACAGAAAGATTAAAGGAATATTCGTTTTTATGTACCGGATATTTTAATTCCTCATCATCAATATCAATTCTCATTATACACGCCTCTCTTGCAAAGTTTTCTCTTTTAGCTCCAACTTGCCTTATATCCATGCGTGAACCAATTGATATAACAAGATCACTCTTAGCTACTATAAAGTTAGCCTGACGCATTCCATACGCTCCAATAAATCCATAATAATATGGATTATGTTCCAACACATCAAAAGCTATCATACTTGTTACATACGGTATTTTGAATTTTTCTACCACATTTTTTGCTATTTCATTTATATTAAATAACTTTATAGCATTTCCAAATAAAAAACATGGACGTTTTGATTTTTTTAATAATTCCATTAATTTTTCACGAAATTTTTCCTTACAATCTAATCCTTCTCTAATATCTGCATGAGTATATTTTCTCATTGTTTTTAAATCAACATTTCCTCTTTGGACATCCATAGGAAGATCTAATAATACTGGTCCTCTTCTACCCTGCATAGCTATTGAATATGCTTTTTCCAAGTAATATCCTATTTCTTCACATTTATTAACATAAACACTATACTTTGTTAAAGATTCCACCACTGGAATAATATCTGATTCCTGAAAAGAACATTGTCTTACTTTCATTTTTCCCTTTGTTTCATGTGTATTGACATTACCTGTCAAAAAAATAACAGGAATAGAATCATAATACGCATTCCCAATTGCTGTAACTAAATTTGTAGCACCTGGACCACCTGTCGCATATACCACTCCTGGAATTCCATTAACTGCACTGTACGCACAAGCGGCAAATCCAGCAGCCTGTTCATGATACATTACATGAGCTGAAATTTTGCTTCTTTTTTTGTAGAAAGAATCCATTAGATTTGCTACTGAACCACCCGGATATCCAAATACATCTGTAATTCCCTTTTCAATTAAAAATTCAACTATATAATCTGATACTTTCATCTCTCAATTCTCCATTTTTTAGCATTATAGCCCCAATCTCAATCCACCTTTATCAACAGTAACAATTTCAACATTAATTGAACATTTCGAATGTATTTCATTCACTATCTCATCTATATAAATCGGTCCAAGAATCATAATTATATCCACCTGATCTATTTGATAATAATCGGGTGATACAATTTTAACATGAGAGCCTGGCGAATAACAATTTTGTTTAAATGCTGCATTATCTATAATATATTCAATCTTTTCTCCCAAATCACATCTTGTTAAAATTGTAAATGCAAAATGTCCAGCACACCAAACTGCAATTTTTTTTCCATTCTTAATTTTACCGTTTACATAATCTATTATTTTTTTTTCTAATATTTCTGAATCAGACCAAATTTTTTTCATATTAAGTATTTTTCGTTTTCTTACTATTGCATAAATATATATCTTAGATATTTCTCCTTGTTCTAATATATCAAATCCATTTCTTTGCATTAAAAATTGCAGTGTTTCTTTACTATAATATGCAATATGATCTCTCGTAATATCATAAAAACCACCTATTTTTAACAGATGTTCCAAACTAGGCACCATTACTAATCCTATACCCTCATCCACTAAATTATTTCTAATACCCTGTAATACTGTATTAGGATCTATAAGTCTAGCTAAATAAGCAAATGATACAAATGCATCAAAAGGTGCATCATTTATTTTTACATTTTCAGAATCAATATATCCTTTAAAAACATTAATTCCTTTTTTCTTGGCAATTTTAACAAAATCATCATTATTTTCAATACCATATTCTCTAATGTCATATTCTGACATCTCTTTTAATGTTTGAAGAAATCCACCTTTTCCAGCACCAATCTCAATAATTTTTTTATGCTCAAGATTGTAGCTTTCAATTAAATGTTTATATTGTTTTTTTCTTAATGAAATTAATGCCTCACATCGTTCACCTGCTCTAGTAGAATCTTTATAATACTTTACTGGTTCACAATCAAATTGAACCAATCCACATCCACTACATTGACATAAATTTAAATCTATTGTTTTATCTTGATTTAAATTTTTATTATTAGGTAAATTCTGTGATACTTCCGGCATATTTTTACAAATATAAATTGGTGGTTTCACTAATATACTACCACAAACTATACATCTATTTCTCATATTAAGTTCCTCTTATTATAAAGCTTTAAAATCTTTAAAACTTTTAAAATTATTGTCTTTATCTGAAATAATAACAGTTCCGTCCAACCTTTCTAACGGCCATTCAATTCCTATGTCCTTATCATTCCACAAAATTCCATCATCATAATCACGATAATAATTTTCTCCACATATACATGAAATTAACGATTCCTCTATTGCCAATGTTCCTAATGCACACCCACTTGGTATTAAAATTTCTGTTGTTAATTCATCTTTGCCACTAATCTCAAATGAAATCCATTTACCAAATGTCTCACTATTCTTACGCAAGTCAACAATAACTCCCCATATTCTTCCCATAATACAGCTAATCAATTTTGATTGCATTTTTTTTCTTTGATAATGTAATCCTCTCAACACATTTTTATTACTATAGATGTTCATAACTTCCATTGGAGTAAAGTTTATCTCATTATCCAAAAATTTCTTTTCAGAATATAATTTTTTCATCATTCCCCTATTATCCTCCGCACAAAAGCCATTCAGTTTATAAACACCTTTTATATTTCCAAATGATATAAATTCAAATACTCTTTCCATTTTTTCTCCTACATAAATCCTACCATTTTTTCCATGGTGCTTTTCCACTCTTCCACAACTCTACCAATATATCATGTTCCAACTTTGTATCCATACATTGCCAAAAGCCTGTGTGTAAATACGACATCAATTCTCCTTCCATTGCTAATTTTTCCAAAGGATACTGCTCCAACGATGTCATATCTCCATCTATATATTCAAAAATCTTAGGACTTAAAACCATATATCCTGCATTAATCGTGACACCATCCATCTGTTTTTTTTCCCTAAAAGAACGGACTACCCCATCATTCCCCACATTGATTACTCCCTTTTGTTCTTCTCTTCTTACTGTAGTTAAGGTAGCAATTTTCCCATGTGACTGATGAAATTTTACTAATTCATCAATATTTACATCACATACCCCATCTCCATAAGTCATTAAAAAAGGTTCATTATTAATATACTTCCTAACCCTCTTTATTCTTCCTCCTGTCATTGTATTAAGTCCTGTATCAACAACCGTTACCTTCCATGGTTCACAATGCTGATCATGAACTATCATTTCATTTTCACCTGAAGTAAAATCAAATGTGACATCACTGTTATGTAAAAAATAATCTGCAAACCACTCTTTTATCATATATTGTTTATATCCAGCACAAATAATGAAATCGTTATATCCATAATATGAATATTCCTTCATTATATGCCATATTATTGGCTTTTCTCCTATTTCTATCATAGGTTTTGGTTTAAAAGAAGATTCTTCCGAAATCCTTGTTCCATAACCACCTGCTAAAAGTACAACCTTCATATATCCATACCTCCTTGTATGTTCACAGCTTTATTATCACTCCAAAAATGGATATAAATCCTCAAATTCAGCAGCTTTTAATGAACCATCCGACATTACTCTGGATGCTATTCTGGGAATAATAGGTGCAAATTGCTGACAAATCACCTCACATACCACTGGTTTATCAAATTCTAACACTTCTTTTATTTTAGCTTCCATATTATCAGCTGATTGAATCCTTATGTTCTTTACACCATATGCTTCTGCAACCTTACAAAAATCTGGTGTCTGAACTCCACTATCCGGTCCAACCCCTAAAAATCTATCATCCATATAATTATGCTGATTGTGACGAATAAGCATATATCCATTATTATTATAAATAAATAACTTGACTGGCATTTTATTATATTGTAATGTAGCAAGCTCCTGTATATTCATCTGTGTACTTCCATCACCAGATATAGCAATAATTTGTCTATCATCTTGACAAACCCCAAGCGCAGTAGCCCAAAATCCCATACAAGATAAACCACCCGAAATCAAGTATCGTTGTCCTTTCTTTATTTTCCAACTCTGTGATACAATATTACATACACTTCCTGTATCTACAACAATATTAGTATTTTCAGTTGCACATTTAGATATAACACTAGTCACATAATATTCATTAAGCGGTTTCTGGTCTTTATACTCATTAACAACTGTAGGATATTTGTTCTTATATTCATTACAATGTTTCACCCACTCAGTATGAACACATTTCTTGTTTGACATATATGATAATAACTTACTAAGCCATTCATTTAAATCTGCATTGATTTTATAATCGACAGGTACATCTCCCTTGCTTAATTCCTTATCATCTATATCAACCATCACTTTAAATGCATTTTTTCCAAAACGCTGTGGATAATAACCTACGGTAGAAATTGACAACCTAGAACCAAGTATAAGAAGCATGTCTGCCTCTTGAATAGCAAAATGAGATGCCCTATCTCCATAGCTTCCCGGACGACCAATAAACAATGTTGAATCCGAATTTATAACATCTATTCCTCCCCTTGATGTAACTACCGGGATATCATAATCTACAGATAATCTTTCCATTAATTCAACAGAGCCTGAACTTCTTACTCCATATCCCGCCATTATTAAAGGCTTTTTTGATTTTAGTATTCTGTCAGTAATATCAACTAACAATCTATCGTCTAAAGACTTCTTTTCAAATTCCTTATTAACAACATCTGAAATAGCACTATCTGAAACCTGACTGTTTTGTATATTTACAGGCACATCAATCCAAACTGGTCCTCTCCTGCCTTCCATTGCATAATAATATGCATCCTCCATAATCTGAGGTATTTCATCAGCAGACATAACTTCTGCAAAATACTTCGTTATAGGCGTGACCATTGGTTCAAGGTTTATACTTTGACATCCATGCTGGCGTATTCCCGTTTTCTTAGCATATTCAAGCAATTTTGAATTAGCCTGTCCTGAAATTACAAACATAGGTGACGAATCAAGAAAAGCCTGTGCTACACCGGTTATAGCATTTGTCGCCCCTGGACCAATAGTTACCAATGCTGCACCAGGAACATTATTTACTCTCCCATAGCCATCTGCCGCCATAGCCACAGCCTGCTCGTGATGACAACATATAGCTTTCAAATTTTTATTTCTGTACAATGCATCTGTAAGCCACATAGCTGAACTTCCAGAAACCATAAAAACCTGTCCGCATCCTTTTCTTAATAAAAAATCAAATATATAATCTGAAACTGTCATATAATACTATTCTCCTATCATTTATAGACTTTAAACTCAACTTCAATTCCTATTCCTTGCTAATACATTCGCCACCATACTAACCACTACACAATCGGTATCTCATAAATTTTCTTCTGTTAATAAATATTTATAAATCTTTTTTATTCCAACTTCAAATTCAACCTCTGGTTTCCAACCTGTATCACATTGCAACTGTTTTATATTCGCACATAAATTCATTACCGGATTTTCAGGATACCTAAGTTCCCCAAAACCTAACTCTGCATTTGGCGAAACAATATCTCTTATTTTTTCGATGTATTCCTTTAATGGTTTTGCAATACCGCTGCCCAAACAATAAATATGGTTTCCCTCTATTTTTTTCCCTACTAAATAAAATGCTTTGCCCGCATCATTTGCATAAAGATAATCCCATTTTTGCTCAGATTTCGTAAATGAACAATGTTCTTTATTTAATAATTTTATAATAGTTGAACTAATCATGGAATTTTTGCGATCATATTCTCCATAAATACTAAAAACTCTCATCCAAATACAATCCATTTCTATTTTATCTGCATAACATTTAGCTAATTGTCCCGCTGCTAAATGTGCAATTCCATCTGCTCTAACTGGTTTACAAACGCTTTCTGGTGAAAAACTATCTATACATTCTACCCCATATTCTGCCTGAGTTCCAGTTCCAATAAATTTATTACATCCTATTTTTTTAGCAACACACATAGCTTCCAATACATTTTGAATATTTTTACAATTCAATATAATATCATTATATGATTCATTATAAGTTAATGTTCTAGTCCAAGCTAAATGATAAAATGTATCACATTTGTTTTGAATATAATTAGATAAATTAGAATATTCACTAATATCACAATAAATAATCTTTATTCTTTCGTCCAATGGCAAACGATCAATCTTATCACATCCACTTCTAACAACTGCGTATATATTTTGTATTTTAAAGTCTTTAACTAATTCATTAATTAACGCAACTCCTATCATACTAGTAGCACCAGTTACGATTACATTCTTCATTTTTTCTTTCTCCTACCAATTATCATTTTCTATAACAGCAATCATATTTGCTATTTTTATTGGACAAATCGCAACCAAAATAAAATATAAGATATTGGTATCCGATGATCTAATTATATATTTCATGTACTTAAAAACAATCTTTATGTTTAAATTATTACAGGCTCTCATAAACCAAAGATGACTTAATTTATATAAACCAGTTGTATAAGCAATAGACTTTTCAAGATCCTTTTTTATTGAATCATAACATTCTGGTAAATTCCAAATAGTTTTATTAAATAATTTTGAAAATGCATATATTGTTCTTCCCTCATCAAATGCCGTTGATATTTTTTTACATGGATTTGCATCAAAAAAATCATGTACTAAATATACAGCATTTACATGTCCATTCTTAAATAATTCAAAGTATGCTCCCTGAATAGCATGCTCTTTATATTTCTTTATACACTTTTCAAACATAAACCTATTTATCAATCCATTTTTTAAAATAACAGCTCCATACCATGTTGCTGGTGCAAAACACTCCTTACAAAACTCAACAGAATTTGAATACTCCTTATACTCTTTTACATATCTTTTATCATGCCCAAATACTATAATATCTTTTTTCTTTGTTATTTGATTATTAATTAATTCCACATCTTTTTTTAAATTGAGCACCAATCCATCACCACACAGCCAAATATATTCATAATCAGCTTGTGAGCAATAAATATCCATGCATTTATTTTCTACTAATTCATCACTCTCATATTTATAATAAAAAATATTATCATATCCTTGTTTATTTCTTTCTTCTACAAGTTGTCTCGTCAACTCATCATCACTAGAATCATAAATTGCAATATCTATATTATATTTTTTAGCGTCATCCAAAATCTTTGAAAAATAATATTTAATATATTCACTATGATTTTTTGTAGGTATCGCAATCAATATCTTTTTCATGAATATCCCTCCTTGACTCCTATATCTTATACAGTATGTTTTCTAACGACAATATTGGACATTTTATTTTTTTCCTCAAATCATTATATACTGATTCATATACATGCACAGCAGTAACAATAACTGCATCAACATCAGTATTAGAAAGCGAATCAATTTTTCTAACACATAATTCACCTGACTGTTCCAAAAGACCTTTATCTACTACACATACTACCTCAATATTTCGTTCTAATAAATAATCATATAAATTAATACCTATTGGTCCAAAACCATAAATAATCACTTTACTTATACCATTTTCTAATAAATATTCCGAAATATCTTTATTTTTTATATCCAAATCAATCCATTTTGAATACAAATTATAATATCTTTGCATTTTTTCTTTTTGTCTTTTTATTTTTAAAATAGTTTTATTAGATTTTTTTAATAATATAATCTCTATAAACATATTAAACAAGAGTAATATCACACATATAATACAAATTATCTTCTTCATTTTTATCTCCTCAATTTACTTTTTCCAAAAAAACTTACCATTTTTTCTGGCTGATAAAATAACTCTATATTTTCTTCTATCTCGTCTATACTCCAATCCCACCATTTAATTTCAAGCAATTTTTCTATAACATCATCTGTAAAACGTTTTTTTATTGGTTTAGCTGGTACTCCACCTACTATTTCATACGGTTCAACATTCTTATTTACAATTGCTCCTGCTGCTAATACTGCTCCATCACCAATAGTTACTCCTGGTAATATAACCACATTCGCACCTATCCAAACATCGTTTCCTATTTTTATTGGTTTATTGTTTCTTAATTTACTGTCTTCATACTTAGCATTATTGAAATACCTTCCATATTTTTCTTCATATTTTTTCCTATTTTTTTGTTTATCTCTTGAATAAAACATTCTATAATCTAACATAGGATGTGTTGTAATATAATCAATTGGATGATTATTCCATATTTTAGCAGTACGATTAATCGAACAATATCTTCCAATTTCAGATGCTATTGGATAATATTCAAGCAAATACTCATAACCATATGTATATCTTCCAACTTTACATCCTTTATAGTATATATCTTCTTTATTATATGCCTCATTATCATAAATGTAAATATAATCATTAATTTCAAATTGTTTTTCTTGCAAAATTTCTTCAATCTCATATACAAAAGACATTATTGCAATTATTATATAATCTTTTTCCTTTTTTACTTTTTCCGGATTACATACTTCTAATCCAAGAAAATCTTTTTTTTCTTTATATTTACTGTCAACAAAATAATCAATTTCAATTCCATGATCACTTAAATACTTTTTCGCTATTTCACCACCTTTTGATGCTCCCCAAATCACCACTCTTCTATTACCAATATCTTCAATAATATTAGGCAATTTATCCTCACACATTTTTCTGAATCTATCATATTTATCAAACATAAAATACTCCTACTTAAATACTATTTAAAATTTCTTCAATCGAATATATTATTGCCTTTGTCTTTTTTTCCAAATCCTTCTTTATCTTCTCATAAACATGAACAGGTGTAATCACTATACAATCAACATCATCAAATCTATCGCACTCATCCATTCCTATAATGTCTATTTCAGCAAATGCCTGTGACATATTTTTATCTATTCCATATAAAATATCTACACTTGACTCTTCTAATTCTTCTATCAGTCTATTTGCAATCTCTCCCATGCCATATATTGCAATTTTTTTATATCCATTTTGTACAAAAAATGTTCCAAGTTTATATCCATCATTTTTTAGCTTCAACCATTGATTATACAACTCATAGTACCTTCTGAATTTTGCTTCTCTAGGACTTTCACTTCCAATTGTGACATTATTATATTTTTCATCAATAACAACCTGTTCATATTTTTTATCTAATGCATTTCTAACTGCCTGCAAATATTCATAACCATATTTTTTATCAGGTTCTAAATAATTTCCTTCGCCCCATTCATTCCATGCATTTATAAAAACATATCTGCTTTTTTCATTTTTACTTTTTACTAATGTAGCCTGAAGATATTTCCCGAATTTTTGTGGTGTGGAACCTTGATATACTATACCTTTTTCATGTCTTCTAGGTGTATCATCATAATTTACAAACATACATCTCCACTCATTTTCCGAGTGTTCTTGAGATAACGTTCTCTGACATGCTTCATCATAATCTTGTATATTCAGGCATTCATCTTCTATCATTTTTTTTCTTTTTGATTTTCCCGGTTCAAAATCTACACTTGCAGACACTCTTTTATTTCTTGCAATTTTGCCATCTGAAGTAAGCATATCAACTATATATACACCTGAAAAACCACTTTTTTCTGCCAACAGATTCCAGCAGTCTATCATTTTATTAAAACAGCCAATCTTATTTATTTGATAGATTAACATCACAGGTTTATTATCAATTTTTACATATCTTCTATCTTTAAAAAATGGTAACAAATACTCAAAATGTTCTTTCCATTGTTCTTCTTTTCCATATCTTTGTTCTATGAGAACTTCTTTTTCACCGGCTGCCCCATGCCATGTTTTAGTCCATGGTTCATTTGCCCACGAAAAACAAAATTGAATGTCAACCTCTTTGTGCCCTAATAAAAGTTCTGCCGGCTTTTCAAGAACATGCTTCCCATCACGAAACCAATAATGATAAAAGCAAAAACCATATATCCCATATTTCTTTGCCAAATTAACCTGCCATTGTATTGTATCTATATCTAAAAGATTATAATAATTATCATTGAGAGGTTCTCTAGGCTGATTATGCCCCTCAAATAACGGAACAGCCTTTTTTACATTGTCCCATTCTGTAAAGCCTTTTCCCCATGCTCTATTATTTTCCTCTATCTCATGAAATTGTGGTAAATAATAAGCTATAATTTTTGTATTATTTTCCACCATTAAATCATTTTCTTTTTTCTCTTCACTCACCTATGTTTCTCCTTTTTACCATTACATATTAAAAATTGAAGTTCAATATTTATACACCATAAACAACATCTTCAATTGAAATTATATTACAATCCAAAAGCTCTGATAAACTCTTTTTAATATCGTCAAATGCGAATGTTGCAGTCACAACTATAACATCAATGTCATCTGCAGCCAAATCTGTATATTCCTCTAAGCTTAATACCTCTAACTCAGAATAAGTTTCTGATGCATTATTATCAATTCCATATTTTACTTCTATTTCTGAACTATTTTTTAGTTCTTCATAAAGTCTATTTCCAATTTCTCCCATCCCATATATTGAAACAGTTTTGTATTTATTCTCTATAAAATATTTTTCTAATGAATTTTCTTCCTGTTTTAATATTAACCACTGATTTAATATATTGTAATACTCCTTAAATTTATCTACTTTTTTCTGAACATTATTTAATTTATTTAAATCTAAATAACTGCAACACGCAAAACCCGCTGCCGCTCCTACTATTAAGCTAATCACCGAAAACAATCTTTTCTTCATTTCAATCACCTCATTTTTTATTTTTTCTAACTATTTAAATAACCATTATAATCTATCTCATACATTCCTCAATTGCCATATCAAACAATAAATACAAATCCAAATTGATAACTTTTATCATAGAATTTGTTTTTTTAACCTCTAATTTAATTCCAGGATAATGATTTTTATTCGATACAATAACATATTCAACTTCCTGTAAGCCTGCTTCAGGTCTAAGAACCCGATGTCCTGTTTCTAATTTAGTATTCTGTATCTTCTCATTTTTATCAATAACACAATCTATATTCTCTGAATTTTTACAACTTATTAAAAAATCTCGTCCTTTTTTTCCGGCTCCCCATAATGCACATTTTTTTAATGACATATATCTCATTAAATTATCTAATTTTGTTTGAATAACAGGTTGAAAATAAAACAATTTATAATCACATTCTTTGCTTTTCAACTCCTGAGCAAGATAATAATCATTTTCCAACATTTTACTAATTAATCTTGGTTCAATATTTCCATAAAAATATGGGTTGCAATAATATTTTGGATATATCTTATGAATTTCCTCTACAAGATTTCTAATAAACCGTTTGGGAGGAACAGAATATTTTCCAAAAAAACAGGCATTTATCCCCCATGCATAATAATACTTAGTAAAAACTGCCTCTAATTCGACGGGCATTTCTAAATTGATTTTACGTTTTTCACACTCATTATATAAATGCAAGATCGCCTTTGCTTCATCTTCTTGAAAATCAGCATCTACATCATGCACGACAGAGTTTTCTCTTTGATAATAATAATAATATGTATCTTCAACATAGTCCATCCTCTTTGCATATTGTGCAAATAATGGACAAATTGCCATATCTTCATACAACATCTGTTCTGGAAACAATAAATTATTTTCTATCAATATTTCTTTTTTTATTATACACCAACATGGACCAGTTCCTGTTAACAAAAAACTCATTTTTCTTTTTGAAAGAGTTCGATTTCCTATTTGCTGCTCATAAAAATCCGTCCTAATATCTTCTCTTCCAGAATCATCCACCAATTTATAATTGCAATAAACAATATCTGAATTAGTATTACATGCTTTATTATATAATTTATCTATATAATCGCTGTCTACCCAATCATCACTATCTACAAAACAAATAAACTTACCTTTTGCAATCTTAAGTCCTCTGTTCCTTGCACCGCCCTGTCTTACATTTTTAGTCAAATAAATACACTTAATAATATCCGGATATTTCTTTTCATATTCTTTCATAATGGCTATAGAATTATCAGGAGATGCATCATTCACTAAAATAATCTCAATATTTTTATATGTCTGATTTAATAGTGACTCAACACAACGATTCAAATATTTTTCGACATTATAGACTGGCACAATGATACTAACTTCTATACACATATATAGCCCTCCATCTAATCTCTAATAAGAACACTGTATTGAAATATGTAGTTATCTTATTACAACTTAATAAATATATTAACTAGGATACTGTATTTCTCACTGTCCAAAAATCAGGAAAACCTGTATCATAATTTTCTTCTACATATTTTATGAAATTCTTTCCTTCATCTGTCGATGAAATATCAGAATAAATATCTTTTAAATCATATACTTCTTGTTTTCCCGTTGCGGTTTTAGCATATAAATATTTCTTTGAAACAAAACATCTAATTCCCTCTGTATAATCCATAAGTCCACGCTTCATAGCCAATTCTCGTAAACGCCTATTCTGCACATTATAAAACTGATATTCTATAATCTCTCTTTCTGGAATATCTATACATTTTTCAAAATATGCCTGTTCCATAACCTTATTAAAATCTAACATACTAAATAATCGACTATTAACTCCTGCTTTCAATTCATTGGATATAATAATAAAAGTTACATGTGCTACTCTGTCTTTATCATTATAAAACATGAAGAATGGATCATTACGTTTTTTATCATATATAGGCTGTGAGTGGTCTGCCATAATAACCGTCATCGCATCTTCGCTGAAAAAATCCTTGTAATACGCAAATTGACAATCTACATATTTCAAACAATCTTGCAACTGATCCTCAATAAAATCACTCATATCCTCTAATCCCACATCCGCAAACATTTTGATTTGTGGTTTTCTTCTCATATATCCACACAGCATAGGAAAGTGCAACTCCCAAGGATAATATAAAAAATTAAATACCGGTCCGTCCGTAACTGCCATATCACAAGCAGCACTCCACAATTTTTCAGGCATATGCAGCTGTTCTTTCATATAAATGTCATCACTTTTATTCATTATATAATAATCTTTTGAATTATAAAATCTGATTGGCATGTTTTGTTTTTTTATGCGTTTTAAAAAAGCAAACTCATCAATATCAAACATAAAATTATTATTTTCATAAACATTTTCATCATATGAATATTTCTGTTTTATTGTTCCTATCATGCTTTCATATGTAGACGGTCCTGTTGAATAAGCTTCAGAGAAAATCACTGCATTCTTTTCATATTCCTTAAATAAAGAAAGTTTCACTTTTCCGTCAGCACTTCTTTCATAAACATCCATAGCTCTTGCCGAATCAATCAAATGTATTATAATATCCCCCTTTCGCCCACTATTTTTTTCTTTAACTTCATTTATTAACTGCTGAATCTTTTTCCACATTTCTTTTACGAACTTCCAGTCTTTATATTGATTTTCACAATATTCAGTTATGTACTTTTCAGTATAATAAAAGTCTCTTATTTTTAAATATAATGATATCAACTTTTTAAGATCATCTTCATTATTTTCTTTTTGTTCATAGTTACTTTTCGTCTTATATAATTCTGTATAAATATTTTGTTCACTAAAAAAGTTATAGTCAACTTTCAAGCCTTCTTTTTCTAATTCCTCATAAATATCAAAATATTCACAATCAGGTTTTAATGCCTTAATATTATCTCTTATAGAAAACCTGCTTCCTTTAGACGCAATAATAACAATGTCTACATCTTTATGAACCAATTCTTCAGGTGAAATCACAGGATATCCCATAAATTGATTTCCCTGCAAATCAATATCTGAATCAATCAACCACTGTAATCCTGGTAAATTTAATACATATCTCTTTATGATAACAGCACAATGTCCATTCACTGCATTCTTTTTTCCTACTCCCCATATCGCAACTTTTTTGCCTGCACATCTTTTTGTAATTGCATTTAGAACAATACTGTTAATTAACGTACTGTCTGCAATATCTGGTGCAACAAATTCATATTTTTTTATAATATCATCAAGTTTTTTGTCGTAGTAATTTTCCATTTTACATCTCCTAACTTAATTTATATTGCTCTCTATATCTAATCAGCTCTTTTTAAATTTAACCGTTAAATATATTCTTTACTTAAATAATCATTACGATATTTCTCAATGATTTCACTTATCATCTTTGATATCTCAATATTTAACAACCTCTTATTCTCATTTGTTCTTAACTCTCTCATAAACTCTGCAATCTGATATCTTTCTCCTGTCCCATTTATCTTATAAAAATATCTTTTATTATCATTAAAATTCTCAAATCTAACCTCAAAATATTCTGTTTTCCACCATGGTGATGGCACATATATATATCCCTTAGTACCCGATATAATCAAAACTCCCTCAGATTTAACCCCATAACCAACTTTTAAATTAGCTATTCCTTTTTTGTATAATAAACTAATCTGTGTAAAAGTATCTATTCCTTTTTTATCATCAATATCTGTTACAAAACTACACTTCTTATAGTCCAAGCCAAAAATTTTAAATACAGGTAATAGTACAAACGGTCCCCAATCTGTAAGACTCCCTCCCGCATTTTCTTTATTGTAAAACCATTCATTTGATGGCTGCATAGAAGTACATGTAGCATCTATCGCTTTTATTTCTCCTATAATTCCTCCTTTTAAAAGAACTATCAGTCTGTTAAATGCTTTCAGGTAAGCAGTTTTTAAAGCTTCAAACAAAACGAGTTCATGTTGTTTAGCATAATTATATAGGTTTTCTGTACTAGTTTTTTTTAATGATATTGGTGATTCACACATTACATGACATCCATTTTCCAGTGCCTTTTTTACATAATCTCCCCTTGATGCCGGACCTGTCATTATATAAACAGCATCTGAGTTTTTTAACATTACCTCTATCTTTTTTTCTTTTATTTTTTTTGTATCATTATTATCTTGCGATAATACTGGTTTACATATATCACCTATGGTAACTCCACTTACAAATTTAGATTCTGATTTAAATTTTTCTACCATTAAACCTTTTCCTATAATTCCTATCGTTACTGATTGCTGTTGTTCCCTCAATTCAGAACTAGAAACCCCTTTTGTTCTCTCTAAATAAACAACCTTACAGTATTCTTTAAGATAATCAAAATTTCCAAGCCAATCTGAGCCTATAGCAAAAATATCTACATTATATTTTTGTATATCATCTATCTTTTGTCCCTCATACTCTTCGACAATTATTTCGTCCGCATACCCTGACTCTTTTACATTCTTAATTCTTTCCATCAATGACTGTTGAACATTCAGCTTCCCTCTATTTATATCAAAATCTTCTGATGTAACACCAACTATAAGATAATCTCCTAGTTCTTTTGCTCTTTTTAAAAGATTTTGATGTCCAAAATGAAACAAATCAAATGTTCCATAAGTAATCACCTTTTTCATTGATATTCCCTCTTTCTTTTATTCCCAAGACATTAACATTATCTTTCAAGAATAAAATAGTAATCTACCGTTTCTTTTCTGTTCTGCAATGCTGTATCAAACAATGTACCATCTTCTTTTATTTTAAAATTACTTTCCAAAAATATATTTAGCATTTCTTTATACTCATCTATACTTCTATAAATTGCTGTATAATTTTGTGTAAGACTATCAGAATATATATCATTTAAAGTAAGTCTTTTATCGAATGCCATACTTTCTTTAAAATATAATTCACAATGTTCTTTACAGACAGTATTAATCTGTTTTAAACCATTCTTTAAATCTATATCATTAATATACATCATTACTCCATTGACAAATATCATATCAAATTTACTATCAATTTCATTCTCACAAAGCACTTCATGAAAATTTTGAAAACTTCCATGTAAAAGTTTAAAATTTTCACCATAATCCTTTAAATTCTCATTTGCTATTTTTAACAACTTTGAACTGTAGTCTATTCCAATGTATTCTAATCCCATTTTCAAAATATATTCGCCCCATCGACCTATTCCACAGCCAATGTCCAAAACTCTTTTGCCTTTATCCCATGATAACTTTTCACTTATTTTCTTCTTCTCCTCATTATCTCTTGCTATTGCAATACTTGGAGAATCATCCTGAAACAATACATAATTATATTTTGTATTTAATTCTTTATTATTACCTCTGTTTTCAAAAAAATCCAATGTTTTATCATAATCAATCTTTATCTTGTCACCATATATTCTATCACTCATATCTTTACTCCTATAATCATTCAATTTAATATTTCTAAATTAAAATCAACATATCATTCAACTGTGCATTTCAACAATTTCTCTTAATGCACTAACCAATCTGTCATAATCCCTTTTGTCTACATTTCCTATATGACCAACTCTAAAAATTTTTTCTCCTAACTCTCCACCATTAGGACATATCCAAATATTGTATTTTCTATCCAAAATTTCAAAAAATGTATGTGGACTTATCCCACACGTTGGCTCTAAAGCTGTAACAGCATTTGAAGGTGATTGTGAAAATATATCAAATGGCATATTTTCAATTTCTTTTCGGAAATACTGTGCCATTTCCGAAACATGCTCTATTTCCGTTTTTACTCCCTTTTTCTTTATGTTTGTTAATCTTTTATTTAATTGTAATATAACACTTACCGCTGGTGTAAATGGTGTCTGACCTCTTTCCCCATTTTTCAAATATATCTTCATATCAAAATATAACGTTTTCGGATTTTTACTATCAATCTTATCAACTGCTTTTTTATTTAAAACAATAAAACTAAGTCCTGGAGGTAATGCCAAAGCTTTTTGCGAAGATGTTATCAGCATATCTATTGCATAATCAACAATACTTATTTTATCAGCTAAAAAAGAACTTATAGCATCTACAATCAAAAATACATTATTTTTTTCACAAAACTCCGAAACAATTTCCATATCATATAATGTTCCCGTTGATGTCTCATGCATATTTATAAGCATTCCTGTAAAATTTTTATTATCATATTTACTTAATATTTCTTTTGTCAATTTCTCACCCGGTGCTAATTTAATATCATCATGTGGAATATTATATATATCACATATATCTGCAAATCTCTGTCCAAATCCACCACCATTTACTACCAATACTTTATCATATGAATCAAACGAATTTATAACAGCCATTTCCATAGCTGCTGTACCTGAAGCAGTCAATGTAATTAATCTGCTAGCACTCGATGAATCAACTAATTCTATAAATATTTTTTCATTTTCCTTCATTATATTTGAAAAAGTTTCTGTTCTAAAATATGGTATCTGCTCTTTTCCAATTTGTAATATATCGTCAGGCATCATTACAGGTCCAACTGAAAAATTCAACCTCTTTTCCATAATCTTTCCTTTCTATAATGTAAAATTTCTCTTAAAAAATTTAAATGTATTTATAATTCGTATTTCATTACAAATACATTTCAGAGATGACATTTTCTCATCAAAAACTTTCTCCCTTATCTTTCTTCTAGAATCTGAATATTCGTCTCGATTTTCATTGTCCAAATTTACACATCTTAATATGCTTTTTTTTAATTCATGATAATTGTTTACCTTCTCCCCTGGTGTAAACTCATCATAATCAAAATACATTTCTCTCGAATCATTCAAATATTCTTCTAAATCATAGGCGAAGAATATTATTGGTCTGTCAAGCAACAGATAATCAAAATATATTGACGAATAATCTGTAATAAGCACATCTGCCATTTTCAAAAAAACATATGGATCTGCATCCTTATTTATTACCATAATATTTTCACTTTGAATATTTCTAAATTCTTCATTAAGCTTTGACTTTGGATGAAGTTTTATGCAAAACAAAGTATTGTTTTCTTCTAAAAACATTTGAAAATCATCTCTATCAAAATTTTCAAAAAAAAGAATTTCACTTTCTCTAAATGTTGGCATATAAAAAATCATTTTTTTATTTCCACCATTTATTTTTTTTTTCAAAAAACTGATAATCTTTTTTCTGTCTCTATTCTCTTCATCTAAATATATATTCTTTATATCATCGGATATAAGAACCTGATTTCTTGGATATCCTGCAATCAAAATATTTTCTGTCTTAAACGCCGAAGAAAAAATATATCTTAAATTTTCGGATGTAGTGAGTACATAGTGACTCGGTTTTTCATCTGAGATATTTCTTGGGAAATTCTTTATTTTTCCCAAAAAATTTTTCGGATGTCTGAATTTATCAAAAACATTATCATGCTGAATTTTCTTTAAAGGTATCCCATGCCATAGGTTTATCTTAAGTGCACCACCACTCTGCCAAAAATTTATATCCTTTGAATAATTATCATACAAATAAAGCTTTCCGCGTAAAGCAAACCAAATTCCTTTCAAACTGTGATACATATATGCTTCATAACCTTCAGCATTCAACATTTTAACTACATCTTCGTTATGTGATATCCAAATAGGTCTGATTCCCAATTCATCTCTATGCTGGCTTACATAAAGATATAAATATCTGGGATTATCTGCAAATCTTCTTCCAAAAGTGCTGCCAAAAAGCCAAATTTTTTTATCTCGTGGTACTAAAAAAGATAACCAATAGACCGGCAACAGTAATAACTGCCCCCAATAATGTAGTCTATCAGTTATCTTGATAATCATTACTATTTCCTCCATGAAATGTTCATTTGTCTGTTCACAGCTTCCCTGCTGCTTTACTTGATATATATATCGACATTTTTTTTATTTTGTTTAATCCCATATTCAAACTAAATGTTTTCCATTTTTTTCTAGATACACTTTTCCTATTTAACTTTATAATATTCTTATTCTCTCTCCTACATCTTTTTTTATTTATGCCGATATAGATAATGGTATATATACACATATATAACCAAATTATTGTGTTATACTCGACATGGAGGTTGAAATGCTTAACAATTTAAATATTAAATGTAAACTCTGCGGATGTACTGAAGTCGAACTACAAGATTATAAAATACGAAATATTACTGATGATTCATGTAAAATGTATAAATGCAAAAACTGCGAAACACATTTTATGTATCCACTTCCCTCTCAAGATTTATCAGAATATTACGACGGCACTTTTAGAGAAGAGGTGCATACTGCAGATTATTACGACTACACCGAACTCGATAAAGTATTTAATAATTTTTTAGGCGAGGCAAAACTCAGAACCGAACGAGTCAAAAATGACTTATCAGCCAATGACAAAATTCTTGAAATAGGTTCTTCTGTTGGATATTTTACTGCTGCTATATCTGCTTATGTAAAAGATGTGTATGCTACCGAATGGGATAGTAAAGCCAGGGCATATATTAAAGACAGACTTACCAAATATAATATTCATGTAGCCAAAAATCCTGAAGACTTTGAAACCAAATTTGATAAAATTTTTATGTTTCATGTATTAGAGCATATTGAAAAACCAATTGATTTTCTCAAGAATTTAAAACAATTATTAAATGAAAACGGAAAGATTTATATAGAGGTTCCTAATGTTGACGATGTAATGTTAAAAACTTTTCGATGCCGTCCATTTATAGAACATTATTATAAAAAAGCACATCTTTTTAATTATAATGAAAAAGGGCTTAAATACATTTTTGATAATTGCAAATTTTCAAATTACGAGATTAGCCAGATACAGCGGTACAATCTTTCTAATAACTTATACTGGTTATCTGACGGCAGACCAAGCGGTCGCCTAAGTTCTGTATATAAAGCTTTGATAACAGATGATTTAAATAAAGAATATATAGATTCTTTAATAAAAAATAAGCAAGCTGATACTTTATTCGCTGTTGTAGAAAAATAATTTACTATATTAAAAACGGTAGGCTATACAAAAAATTTTATATAGCTTACCGTTTTTATATTATTACATTTATTATCTCATCGTCACTTGACAATACACTCAAAAATTTATCTATAATCCCTTTCCTCTATATTTTACTATAATTTTCACTTTTAAATTTCCTTATATCCAATCCAATTCACTCCACCTTTTTATTACCACTTACGCAATATTGTCTTTCTATCCATAGGGTCAAGTTTACTTATTTTAGGATCATCATAATATGAATCATTGCGTATATGTGTTGTTGAAATCTCTTCAAATATTGCACCATTTCTTGATGTAAATGCATGTTTCTGTCCTCGAAGAACCGTCTGAACATCACCAGCCTTAAGCTCCTTTTCTTCTCCATCGAGCACAATTTCAAGGTCTCCATATAAAAGCTGGAATGTTTCCTCTTTTATCTTATGCATATGCATAGGATGTTTCTGCCCCGGAAGCACTATAAGTATTTTTTTACAATATTCTCTGTTTATAACACTTACTATGATAGCACCTGTCTGTCTGAAATTCTTCATCCCATAATGATGTGACAGTTCTATCTCTATATCATCTCCAAGTACAATTCCAGCCTCATACAACATACCTTTAGCATCATGTATAACACTTCTTGCAAGCTTTGTCGATGTAATATGTCTTGTCTCAAAAAGTGCCTCATTAGCTGCATAATTTCTGGATACTTCTATACCATCGTTAAACTCTCCACTATTCATCTGTTTTTCCTGACATGGCATGGCAAAAAATACATCATCAATGCCTATTGTATCTCCTGCTTTTACATCATGTTTAAGATATACTCCACGCATAAGAGAATTAAGAGAATCAATCTCTGCCTGGCTTACATATTTGTCATTTTCTTTCTTTGTGGCACATATAGTTCTTGCTTTTATTACTGCTTCAACCCATTTATCTGCCTGAGCAGGTGTCATTGAATACGCATTTATTGAATATTTTTCTGTCGGCAGTGCAACATGTCTTTCAAGTATCTTTGCCCCCTTTGCAACAGCAAGCATTGCAACCGTATTATCATCAGGATCTTCATGACCGGAATATCCTATTGTAACATCTCTATATCTTTTATTCATGCGGTCAATAAAATCAAGTTGCAGATGGTCGGCAGGTGCCGGATATTCAGCAATACAATGCAAAAATGCAAAATCACATTTTCTGTGTGAAAAGAAATTATAAAGCTTATCTATGTCTGATAATGTTTTTCCACCTGTAGATATAATAAGCGGTTTACCCGTTGCTGCTGCCTTTTCGAGTAGTGGCCAGTCAAGTGAACTGCAGCTTGCAATCTTTATGATATCTATTCCCTGTTCCATACACCAATCTACACTACCCTCATCAAATGGTGTACTAATGGCTATCATTCCCTCTTCCTTGATAGCATCAACAAGTTCAGTAAATTGATCATATGTAAGTCTTGTGCTCATAAATCTTGGCACATGTGGTACATCGGTTCTGTTTACATAATCAGGATGTATAAAATTATCAAGATTTCTATATTGTAGTTTTACTGCTGCATTTATATTGTACTTTCTTGCAATCTTTCCCATTTCATGGATGATGTCTTTTCCATGTTCCACATCTCCCTGATGACTGTTTGCCATCTCAAAAATAAATAAATCATTAAATAATCTGCTCATTTTATTATCCTCCACTTCTCTCATATACTCTCCAATGCCTCCTGTAAGATTGGCATTGCGTAATCTACCGTCTCTATTGCTGCATTAAATGCTTCCTTTGATAACTCACATGAAAACTTTGCATTTTCTGCTCTATCATCACCGAGCATATTTATTTTTAATGCACTTTTAATTTTTGTTTCCATATAATCATTTATTATTTCATATACCAGTTGTTCTTCAATAAATTTCATGTTTTTCTTGACAATCTCCGCTTTTTCTCCAAGCTTTATGTCTGCCTGCTGAGTTTCTTGTCCGTCAAGTAATAAAAGCATATCATCCGCAGCTTTAATACCCTCCTCTGAACAACTATATATATCACTCAGCTCCTTTTTCATATTGTACAGGTCCTCTCTTAATTTTTCATACATATCTTCCGAAAATGTGGGCTGCATCTGATTTAATACTTCCTGAAAGTCAAATTTCTTCTTGCAATACAGTTCTATAGCTTCTGAAAGCTTCATTATTCTCGTTCCCTGTATCTTAGCACCACCTTCCGTTGCATCAATAACATCTATATCATCCCTGACTTTTGCAATTTCTGCTTCAAACCAATGAATCATATCTACCCAATCGCCTCTCGCCTTTACTTTATCCCCATAAATTCCTTCTATCTCATAAATTCCGTTTATATTATCATAACTATGATTTGCTACACTTCCTGCGTGTGAATACTCTCCAGCATATGCAAGATCCTGCCCTATCAAAATTATTCTCTTAGCACTTATGAGCTCAGCCATCGTAAATGCATCTGTTGCTACTGACATTCCAAGCATACACGATGTGTATTTTAATCCATATTTGGCATACAGCCTGCACATAAAATTAGATGTGTTGTTCCATATCTTATGCCCTTTGTTTTCTTCCAATATACTATTTTTAGAACATATATCTGCTATCATAGGATGATCATGACATCTTTCATCCTTTAGATGTATAGCACTTTTCTTTACATCTTTTGTTATTATAACATCATAAGGAACATCATGTGCTATCAGTGTTTTAACAGCTGTATCCGTAGCAACAATAAAAGCTTTTTTCTCTGCTTTTTTTAAATCATCTACATTTTTATCAAGTGATGGTCCTGCTGATACTATAATAACAGGAACCTCATCAGGTATCTTTCCTATAAATTCCGTCAAATAATTACTTCCTTTAATAAAATGCAGATTTTTGAAAGTATTATATACTGTTTTCTCATAGACATTATAAAAATCTATTCCAAGTGATAACTGCACACCATAGCAATTCTTAATAATCTCCATGAAATTCTGAGCTTTATCACCATAAATCCTATCCATTTCCGGATATGTACAGACAAATTGATTAGGAAGCATAACTTCTGTAATCGTATTTAAAAAAGAAAAATAAATATCTTCATAATTTATGGTATCAACAAAAAAATGTACCCTTGCATCTGATATTATATCACGCATATCAAAATTTTTAAGACAATAGACAAATAACGATAAATCCGGTTCCACAAGAAAAAAGACAGCATCCTTTTTCAATTTGTCAAGTATTGCTCTTGCAAAAACACCATTTGCGATGCCGAACATCACTACTGATGTATTTATGTTGTTAAATTTATATTTATCAGCCCACCTTTCCGCTTCTTTTTTAGGACTATAGAGGCTATTCAATCTATGCCTTTCATTTCCTACTGCAATTTCTATTGTTTTATCTCCATCTCTTGTTGTGAGAATATTAAACCTATCATACTTCAAATCTCCTTTTTGCATAATATCAATAAGTTTTTCATAAAAATATTTACGGTATTTTCTTAATTTTTCAAGATTTTTTTCTAAATATTCCATTATTAAAGTCCCCTTTTGATACTTTCACTTGCCCTAATGAAATCTTCTTCAGTATCTATATCATAGTTCTCATTCATCTGATAACCAGCTATAACATCTCCCGTCATAGAATCTTTCTCCGTAACGACAGTGGTTCTAAATACATCTATACAGGCATTTTGATAATATACTTTTGGCAACTGTTGTCTCGGCATATTGTAACACTCAGGAATGTCTTTCATAATTGGTTCTAATAATCCATCCTGATCCATAAACCACATCTTATACGGTATTTCTTTTGCCGGTGCCACACATCTGACTGAATCAACATCCGGATGTTCTATTAGATATTTTATCATATTTTCAATATCCTGTATATCTCTTATAGGATAAGTTGGTCTAAGCTGAACTACTATATCCGGCACATAATTTTCTTCTTCTTTAAGGTATGACAATGCATGTTTAAATACATCTATATCAAGTGCAGTATCCGTAGCATATTCATCTGGACGCAAAAACGGAACTTCCGCTCCATATTCTTTTGATATATTTGCATATACTTCACTATCCGTACTTACTATAACTCTGTTTATACTAGGACTTTTTAATGCGTGTTCTATCGAATAGGCTATCATAGGTTTTCCGGCAATCAGTCTTATATTTTTATCTTTAACACTCTTAGAACCGCTTCTTGCTGGTATTACCGCCAAAACTTCATATTTTTTTCTAAATATATCTTTTATACTTTTTTCTTCCATTCCATTTATCCTCGCACCATGTGATGCATTTATCATGTTTATATTTTTCTCATTTGAAACCCTTTTTTCTATCCATTTTCTATATAAATCCAAGTTCTTGTTTGTATAAATAACCTCTCCCCCAACAGCCTCAACTTTCTTCAGCCTGTTTTTATCAACAATTTTCTTTCCGACACCTAATGCGTGGGAACTTTCGCCTGCGTACCCCAAATCAAGACCTACACATATAAGACTTTTACACTTAAACCTTATTGCAACATCTATGACAAATGTTGCTACTGAACCGCCGGTATCAAATAATGTATTTTTTTTTATTTCTGCCATTTTTTCAGCCTTTTCAAAACCGTTTTGGTAAGCAATATATCTCTTTCCTGTATATGAACTTACAACATTTGATGCTGCTGTGGAAAGATACAACAATGGAATTCCGCAATCTTCAATGCCAGATATCTGCCATCTTGTACTATCTTTTGCATCAGTAACAGCTATGTAATCAGGCTTAATTTTATTTTCCAACAACTTCCTGCTAATCTTTCCAACACAGATAACGCATATGTTTTGTCTTTCGTTTGACTCTAAAACAGCCTTTAGAGACACAAGTTCATTTTCAAGAGATGGTCCCGCAGCAATCAATATTACATTTTTTCCGATAACATTTTTTCTTATGTCATCTATATTATCATCATTTAATGATATATTGTTATCAAAATTCCGTATAAGATCATTTTCAAAATACTCCATCGAAAAAAAAGAAATCTTATACTGTTCTAACAGTTCTTTTAATTCATTATTTTCTATTGCCTTAACTGATGGCATCCACATTTTACAATCAATTATATCTCTGTCATATTTTTGAATAATACTTTCCAAATTTCCGGCATACTCCAATATTTCATTGCAATATATAATATGGATTCTTCTATTTGCCAATATATCTGTCATATTTCTATAATTTATTGCTGTTCTTATCTGCTCAATATCATTCTCTAGCACATATATCTCCATATTGGGATACATTGCCGCCATTTCCTGGATATGATACCCCAGCCCAAAGCCAAATATTATACACACATCCGCATTATCATTTATACTATGTGCATAAAGCAATGCCTCTTGCCACGGATTTCCAAAAGAACAAATATTAATCTTTTCTCTTTTTTCTTTCTCAATTATCATCGAAATATCAAATATTCTATTCCAGTCTATTTGGTATTTTCTTTCTTCACTGCCGCATGATAATCTGCTATCAATAACATATTCATACAATTTTTTATCTTTTTTTAATAATAAATCCAGATTTTTACCGCAATACAAAGATGCATCTGTTTTATACTTACTCAATATATATTCTTTTATCTTACATACAATCTTTAAAAATTCACCGCCATATACATCGTTTTTTTCCATAAGTTCCATAAACTGTTGTTGTAATTTTTCGTCATTTATTTCTTTTAAAAAAACAACCAGCTTTTGTAATTCTTCAGAAACATATTCGCAAATTCTGTCTGTTTTATCAAACAATTTATTTTTTTTATAATATATATTTTCAGATACTGCTCTTATTATGTTGTCCAAATATTGTATGCTTTTTTTCATATTCTATATTCCTCTGCTGCCTAAAGATGCTTTATTGTATCTTCTAAAACAGGTAACAATTCATTTGCTGCTTTTTCTAAAGCAGCAAACAAAACTTTAGAATTCATACTTTTTTCCAATAATTCATCCCTGACATTATCATAATGCTCACCAACCGTACTTAATCTTTCTTCTATATCTGCTGATATATATTCATCAAGAAGAATATATATATCCTGATTTTGAATCTGTTTCTGCGATTGAACCATTATTTCCTGATTCCGGTTTAACTTATCTGATAAATATTTTTTATTCTTAAGCATATCTATATTATCTATCGCTGACATACTTCCTTTTTTTGCTGCCTTAGATATTTCCACAAGTCCATTTTTTATACTGTATATATCATTGCATAATTTTGTATATACTCTTTCATCAAATGTAACAGGCAGTTCTTTTAAAATCTTCGAGAATTTAAATTCTTTGTTACAATATCTTTCTATAGCATCACGCAACGGCATAATTAATGTTCCTGCAATTTTAGCTCCACCTTCGGTAGCATCTATAACATCTGTTTTTCCCTTTACTCTCTCAACAGCATTCTCGAACCATTTGATAAAATTTAACCAATCAGCTCTTGTCTTTACTTTATCTCCGTTTATACCCTCAACATATATTTCCTGTGAATCTTTCCACCCTACATTTTGTTTTATTTTTCCTGCATGAGTCATTTCACCGTCATATGAAAGATCCTGCCCAACAAGTATTATCTTTTCTACTTCCAAAATTTCTGCTATCCAAAATGCCGCTGTTGCAACAGAACCTCCGGAAATATATTTTGGAAATTTCATATTGTATTTTTCATACAAAACCTGTAAATATCCTGTTCCATTTATCCATATTTTTCTTGAATGATTTTTTTCAAGTACATCACTTTTTGCATCCGGTACAGTAAATAACGGATATCGGCTACATCTGTCATCATTAAAGTGTTTAAGACTCTTTCTGCCGTCTACAGTTACTATAGCGTCAAATTTGATGTCATTTGCAAGCAGGTATTTAACTGCTGTATCAACCGTCAATATAAAGGCTTTTCCCTCTGCCTTTCTTAAAATGTTTATATTTTTATCAAGTGACGGTCCTGCTGACACAATTATCACAGGGACATCTTTATCTATTTTTCCCTTTAATTCACTAATATAATTGCTTTCTTTTATAAACCTTAGATTTTTTAATGCATTTACAGTAAATTTTTTTGCATATAGCAGTGATGTGTTTTTTCTGGCAATCATAATGTTTCTAAATTCTTCAAGTTCATACTCAAATTTAAAATACTTCTCTTTGTAAAGCTTATCATATGCCGGATGAAAACACTCAAGCTGCGTTGACAACATTGCCCAATTTATTTTTTCTGACATATCTTCTAAAAATCTGTCACCATTTATACCATCTATATACAAAAAAACTTTGTCATTACATAATATATCCGACAAATCAAAATTGGCTAAACAAAAAATAAATAACTTAACATCCGGTTCATATAAAAATATATCTGCGTGTAAATTTAACTTTTCTTTCAACGCATTATAAAATACTCCGTTTCCGATACCAAACATAGCCACGGATGTATAATTTGATATATTATTAAAATTTATTACCCATTTTTGTGCTTCTCTCTCAGGATTATACATACTGTTCAGTCTTATTTTATTATGACCACTTAAACATTCTATTGTTTTACTGCCATTTTTTGTTTCAATCACAAAAAATTTGTTTGATATTTCGTCATATATTCTTTGATCAGCTAAAATTGTGTTTATGCAATCATACAGATACTCATTTTTACTTTTTAATTTTTCCAGATTATAATCAAGCAATTTCATAATTATTTCGATTCCTTTGCTCTTTTATTTTATTCCATTTTTTCTACAAGACTTTCAATATATTCTATAAAATCATACTGTAATATATCTGCCAAAAGCACCTTGTCATCCGATTCAAGGGCTTCCATAGCATTGCTTAATATACTAAATATTTTTTTATCATCCATTGCAAATCCCGGATTAGTATTTTTATATGTTGCAAGATTGTCAATAGCATTTGTCATATCTTCTAATACAATCAAAAATTTATCAAAGGCATCTTTATCGTTTTGCTGATAAAATAAATCTACAACTTTCTGTACTTCATTAATAGTATTTTTAATCTGCTCTTTTTCACTACTCATAATTAACCTCTTTTCTATTTAATATTTCTTTTCAAAAAAAGAAGCCGGCTTTACGCCAGCTCCTTTCAGAGTAACTGTTATAATCATAATATGAAAACACAACACCCTGTCTGCTCTCTTACGCATATAAGTATGCTTAACAAAACATCCTTTAATTACTGGAGTAATGAAAGAACACCCTGTGTAGCCTGGTTTGCATGAGAAAGCATTGACTGACCAGCCTGCTGAAGAATACTCATGCTTGAGTAAGATACCATCTCTGATGCGATGTTTACATCACGGATCTTGCTCTCTGAAGACTGGAGATTCTCAGCCATGTTATCAGCATTTGCGATTGTATGATCAAGTCTGTTTGAAATAGCACCAAGATCAGATCTTGCTGTTGATACCTTTGTGATAGCATCATCAATTGTTGTGAGCTGAGTACCGATATCTGCTCCCTTAGCTTTTCTAATAGCAGATGCAATTCCTGAAACGCCAAGAGCCTTAGCTGACATTGTATTGATGCTGAATGAGATAACCTGTCCATCATTTGCACCAACCTGAAGCTGTTTGCTCTGGAATGATCCGTTAAGAAGGTTCATCTTGTTGAACTGTGTCTGAGTAGCAATTCTTGTGATTTCTGACTGAAGCTGTTTCATCTCTGTCTGAATCTTTGCACGATCTTCTGATAAATATGTATCGTTCTTTGCCTGAACTGTAAGTTCTCTCATTCTCTGAAGAACTGAGTGAATCTCGTTCATAGCACCTTCTGCTGTCTGGATAAGTGACTGTCCATCCTGAGCGTTTGTAGATGCCTGCTTAAGACCTCTGATCTGTCCACGCATTTTTTCTGAAATAGAAAGTCCTGCTGCATCATCTGATGCACGGTTGATTCTATAACCTGAAGAAAGCTTCTCTGTGCTTCTTGCAAGGTTTGTGTTTGTGATACCTAACTGTCTGTTAGCATTTAACGCTGTCATATTATGCTGTACTATCATAATGTTTTCCTCCTTGAATTTGCAATGGCTTCCATGCCATTGAGATAATAATTAATAGTTTGCTTTTTCTATCTGTCCGTACACATATAGTTAAAAGCCTATGTTTACCGGAACTAAAATTCTGATAAACCTATAAGTATTAACTTACTCAATATATATATCGGTTGATTGATACATGACTTTAGTACTTTTTGAAATTTTTTTAGTTTTTCCCCAAAAAATCATTTCTTCTGGTCAAGAAAATGCGACTGCCATTCTCTATGCTGATTTGACATATTCTGATAATATGATGTTGCTACTCTGTTTGACTGTTTGAAATCATTTATTGCATGCCGTTTATTTCTTATAAATGTATTGAACTTTGTCTTGTTCTGCTGTTCAAGACTTTCAAGCTGTACTCCTATATCTGTGATACTTCTTATAAGATTCTGCATCTTAAGAATTTCCGATTTATATTCTTCTTTGTTTTCTGAAAGGAACCTGCCCACTTTTGCATAAACAGTGTCAAAGCCTTTGTCAAGCTCCTGCATCTGCCCGATAAGCTTCTCTTTTTTTTCTACTGCTGTATCGAAACCATATACATCAAATTTGTCAATGTCTTTCTCGCTTAATATCATATTCTGCTCTTTTGTCACTAAAAGAAGCTTTTTCAGTACATCAAGCTTCTTTTCTAATGAGTCAGACAGTATCGTTATATACACTCTTTTATTTTCCATATTAGTCACCATTCCGCAAATGTTTTAGATTTAAAAATCTATAAGCCACATTTCAGATTAAGCTCTGTGATAAATCATAATCTTAAACATCTGTGGCACAAAATAATCATACAAAATGTATAATAAAATCACTTATACTACGCTTTACCTTCATTATTAAGACGAACCACTTCTTTCCATGTATCACGCATAGTATGTATATGTGTAAGTGTATCTTTAATTATCTCTACATCTTTCGTCATATTTCCTTCTACAAGTCGTCTGTAAATATAATCATATACCTTTTCAAACTCACCTGCTACCGGATATTTAAAGTCAAGTCCCATTCTAAGTTCCATTATGCAATCCTGTGCTTTTTTTAGATTTTTATTTATCTCTTCAAAATTGTTTGGATCATTTTCCATAAGTTCTATACTCGTATCCGTAAATCTCACTGCCGCATCATAAAGCATGCTTGTTAGTTTTGCCGGCGACGCTGTCTTTATTGCATTAAGCTTATATGCCTGTGCTGCATTTCTCTTATTTGGTGTCATTTTTCTTCTCCGTTTCTTTTATAATATTTTCACTTATTATTTAATTTATAATATCATATTTTTATTATGTTTACAATTCTAACTATAGCGACGAATAAAAAATATCCGTCGCTATAATCAAATATAAGTTTCACAACAAATTACTATAAAATTGTTTTATATAATATATGAATTAAATACAGTCACTAAATTTTTTAGCTTCCCAGATAACTTGACAATGTATTCTGCTGGCTTTGTATCTTTGCGAGTGCAGTTTCCATCGCACTAAACTGTGAATAATATTTTTCTTCCATATCACTAAGTTTGGACTCCCAATCTGAAATTTCTTTTTTATAGTCAGAAAGCTGTGAAGCCATTTCCTTATCATTATAAAATGTAAGTGCACTACTTAGTGTCGTCGTTCCCATCTTTTTATTTAAGCTGTCATAAAGATTTGATGCGAGCCCTGATAATACTTCTTTTACTGTATCCGGATCTTCCTCAAGCATCTGCATAAGTGTATTTGTTGAATCTGCAAACTCATCATCATCTTCATCACCTTTTATATGAAGAAGTCCGCCCTCACTATAATTCTTTGAAGAAGTCGTAATACCAAGGTTAGCAAGCGAATATGTCTTACCGTTTGATGCAGTCACTGTCCCCATCATATCTGTCTTCAATGTCGAAATAAGACTATTAAGGGTACTATCTCTGCGGAGAAGTGAATCTTTAATCTTTGTATTCCACTTATCTACTTCGTCGTCAGACATAGCTTTTTTCTGGTCATCAGTAAGTACCTCATAACTGCTTGCTGATGCTGCATCATAATATGTATTCATTGTCTTAAGAATACTGTTGTATTCTGTAATGAACTCTTTGATAGTATCATAAACGGCTGATGTATCATTGCTCACTGTTATATTTACTGATTCACCTGCTGCTGTCGTTCCAAGAAGATTGAGTGTTACTCCTGCTACTTCAATGCTTGTATTATTGCTTTTAAGTGTTGCTCCATTATATACGACTTCCGTATCATCAGCTTTAGTCAGTACCATTCCTTTGCCTTTTGATGTTTCCGAAACATCCTTAGTACCATCAAAATTTTCAAGTCCCAAAGCAGCTAAAGCACTGTTTTCCGTTGTAAATCCTTTTTTTTCAGCATTATTATATGCGTCTACTGAATTTTCCACTGCAGTATTGGCTATCTTATCTCTTTCAGCCTTTCCTACAAAAGTGTACTGTGATGCGTCTTCTGAAGCTATTCCTGCATCTGTAACATCCTGTATTCCGTTTTCAACAAGTCCTGCTATAGCTGCTTTGCTCTCATCTGTTGCCATCGCTGCATCAATGTCAGCTTTCTTTTTTTCTGCTATTGCTTTTTCAATAGCTGCTTTCTTTTCGTCAGCATTTAATGTATTATCGTTAGCATACTTATCATTAATTGCCTTTGCATCTTTATCGGACAATGTATAATTCTTTTCGAGCTTCGCTCTGTAATAAGCTGTTGCTTTACCTGTAGCTTCTGCATCTGCTGAACTTACAGCAAGTGACTTCAATGTTGCCTTATCATCATCTGATATCTTTGTACCTGATGCTATCGCTCCATACACAATAGAATTATATGTCTTTTTCTGATCTGATGTAAGATTTGTTAAACCTACAGCATCGTTAAGATTATTTACAATCGTCTGTCCATCACTTGAATAACCATTTGCAGACAACTTAAATGAATTTTCTTCTCCACTGTCTTTTGAACTAAGGAAAAATCTCTGCTGTTTCTCATCAAATGTAGCGTTTAATCCTGCGTTGCTGCAAAAATCTACAAAATCTTTTATAGTTGTGCTGTCATTTACTTCTAAAGCTGATGATTTGTCTCCCACTTCTAATTTAAGTACAGTACCTGATGACATACCAAGGTCACTGAGCTTTGTAGATGATGTTGCTGTTTTGGCTGTTTTTCCATCTGTATCTTTATAATCCAGTTTTCCACTTGTCACATACTGTGCAGATGCTATTTTATTTATTTCAACCTTATATGACCCTGCTGCCGCTTTTGTTGATGCCGTTGCCGTAAGCTTTGTAGAGTCACTCACTGACGCTTTTTTTGTTGAATAATTTGAGCTATATTTCATCTTTGAAAGAGAGTCTTTATAAAATCCATAGATTTTGGTATTAAGACCTTTCCAAATCTCCTGCTTCCACTCAAGCTTCTGCTTTTTATTTTCAACTTTTGTCTGTTTTGTACGCTGTGCTGACATTAACTGATTTACTATAGACTCTGTATCAAGTCCGGATGTAAGTCCTGTCATTCTTATTGGCATAATAATCCTCCTATTCTAAGCAGGTACACCAAACAATTACCTGATAATTGTACCTGTTATCTCTTTTCATCTACTATGATACCTGCAATCTCCCATATCTTTTTGATTGCTTCAAGCGTTTCCTCGGGTGGAACTTCGCGTATGACTTTGTCTGTATCTTTGTCAATGATCTTGATAGATATACGCTGAGTTTCTTCGTCGATAGAATATTGAAGCTGGGTATTTGACATCTTTATCTTTGAGTTTGTTTCTGATATAGTGTTATCTATGGTACTCTGAGCTACCTTTTTGCCATCTGCTACCTGCTCCTGAATCTGATTCTGATTTGTCTGTCCTGCATTATCTGCTGTCGTGTCTGCCACCTTTTTTGTATCATTGACAACCTTTACGGAATTGCCGGAAGCATCTGATACAGGTGGCACATATGCTGCCCCAGAGTTTGCTTTTCCTACTGACTTTATTGATTCTATTTCCATAATATTGTCACCTCCATGTGATTTTCATGTTTATCTGTTACTTACTTTAAATCATCAAAAATCCATTTAATTTATGATTTAAAGAAATATTCTTTATCCTTTATATCGGCAATTCCCCGCCTTATTTTAGGCTTTGCCGGAAAATAACTTATTTAATACTTCTACATCTATTTCACCCTCTGATGCTTTTTTATTTTCATCCTGTATCTGCATATAAATTTCTTTCCTATATATAGGTACGGATTTTGGTGCATTTATTCCTATCTTCACCTGGTCGCCTTTTATTTCAAGCAATGTTATCTCTATGTCGCTGCCTATCATTATCGACTGGTTTATTTTTCTTGCTAATGCTAACATACTACCCTCCATTCCTATTCTTTACTAATATCTTCTATAATCTTATGCTTTATCTTATAGTCACCTTTTTCAAGTATTACCTGGATAGCTTTTCCATTTGCTGCATTTACTATGACCGGTGCTTTCATGTTTACTGATGCATCTTTTACATCCTTTGGTATAGTGGCAAACACAAGAAGAACTATATCTTCATCTTTAAGTTCACCCAGTGGTTCAAGAAGTGCATCTTCAACTACAGGATTATAGTCTTTTATAACATTTAGCGGATTTACAACCGGAAAAGCGAGCGACTTTTCCGTCACACACTGAAGCCATGAGAAAAACGGCTTTTTCTCTGCTTCGCTGTCGTATAAAAGAGTGAAGTCCTTATATTCCTCAAATCCCATAATTCCATTTTCAAAGTGAATTATCTTATCATTATCTATTTCTATCTCACCGAAATATTTTGTATCTATTTTCATACAAACCTCCGTTCTGAATTTAATGTGCTCTCGGAATCTTCTGAACGAAGAATTTCGAGATGGATTTTTGATATACAATGACATTTTCGCAATACATACAAAGTATGTATGCGTACACGGTGTGTACGACGAGAAAATGGAAACAGTATATCGGAAATCCAGCCGAAATGACTCGTTTTGAGAAGATGCCAAGAGTACATATTTAGAATACCGGAAGTAATGAACCTCTATTCATCACCTCCGGCATCCTTTCCATCTGTTCTAATAAAATAATTTTCGTTTATTTATTATTTATTTTCAATCCAGATTATTCTGAATTTTTAAATATAATCATCAGGTATATCTATATGGCATCATAAAATTTTAAATATAATTAACATTGCCATTTACATATCATCCTAAAATTCTAAATATAATTAAGAAGTGAATTTCCAAGTATCTTAGCCGTTGCTGAGAGTGATGCCTGATAAAGATTGTCCGCCTGTGTAAGATTTATATACACATCCGTAAGACTTACATCTTCATTTTCTGAAAGCTTATCTTCTGCATCTGTCTGTTCATCGAGAAGCTTATTGTATGTGAGCTGTGCTCTATTGTATTTTGCACCGAGTTCTGATGTTGCAACACTTACTTTCTGACCTGCTTCATCTACCATCGTAAGACCCATACCAAAAGCTTCCGTCATTACTTTTCCACGGAGGTCTTTTTCTGTTTCGAGTGATGTCTTAAGACTTTCTAATGTTGCAAGTTTGTCTTTGTCTGTAGTGTTTGATATCATCTTTTCCACTTCTTCAAGTTTTGTTTCTACTTCATCGACATATTTTACCGTCTTGGCTATATAGTCTACCATTCTGTAAATATCCGTGCTTATCGCATCCTTTGCCTGCGTATTTACTGTTATGTTCTGACTATAGTTTATCTCATACTGGATCTCCTGATTACTTGGATCTGCATATTTTGTTGTCTTATTGTTGACTGAATCATATGCTGTACATTCAAAATACATTTCCGGTCTGATGTCACCTTTTTCAAAATCATTTTTTACATATGTTACACTGAAATCAGCCTGCTTTGTCTGTATATCCGCATATTTTGTCTTGCCTACGAGCACCTCTCCGGTATCGTAGAGATAAACCATCTCATCATCGCCTACATCATATGCGTTTGTATCTGTTGATGCACGAGTTATAATATTTCCGGATGCTGCCGGTGTTCCTTTATATCCTGCTGCTGCATAAACCTCTGTCTGTGTCTTTCCCGCCGCATCTTTATATGTAAACGAAATTGCTATGCCTGTACCGTTTGAACCTGTTTGATTAAATGCATCTTTTGAGCAATTATCGTAAGAAAGTCTTAACTGATATACATTATTTGTCTTTGCTGTCGCATCTGTATATGTCTGACCATCCGTTACTGTATCACTGTAATTTGCACCACCTGTTACTACCGTGATGCTGTCAAATGAAGCATATGAAAAATCTTCTTTTATCTGATATGAAAGCTTGTCAGTATTTTCCTCAAATAAAAGTGATGTGTCAGTACGGTATCCGGTAAATACATATCTTCCTGAATAGTCCGTGTTTGCTTCATCCTCAAAGATTGACTTTACATACTGCTGTAAAGTTTTCAATACTGATTTTCTGTCATCTGCCTTGAGATAATCATTTGCACCCTGGTTGAAATATGATTTCATACTGTCAAACTTCTTTGATATATTTTCCAGCGCAGTCTCTGTTGTGTCCATCCAGCTCATGGAATCCTGAACATTCTTCTCAGCATACTGTGTAAGCTGTGAATATGTTGTACGAAGTTTCAGAGAACGAACGGCAACTGTCGGATCATCAGAAGGTCTCTGTATCTTTTTCTGTGTTGTGTACTGATCTAAATATTTTAAAAGACTATTCTTCGCATTTGTAATATGTGCCGAAGCACTATTTGAAATCATAGAATTTGTAACTCTCATGTTATTCCCCCTTGTTTTATCACCTATAATATCGGCTGACATTTTTACACTGAACTGCTAAATTTATACTTTTAAACATTTCTCGATTTGACACCAAACCGTTATACTAATATTTCTCAGTTTGCGGAAAATGCTGTTTAAACATTCTCTTACACCAAATCTCCAAACTGGTATTTCTCAGTTTGTGGAAAATGCTGTTAAGCATTTTCTTACACCAAACCAATAAACTGGTATTTCCCTCTTTGCGGAAAATGCTGTTAAGCATTTTCTTACACCAAACCGTCAGGTTTGGTGTTTTATACTCCAGTCTCATTTATCAGCTTGTCGAGCACCTCATTCATAACTGAAATAACCCTGTACTGTGCATTTAACAGGTTCTGCGTGATAACAAGGTTTTGTTCTTCTTCATCTTCGTCTACACCCATCACAGAAAGTCTTCTGTTTTCAATGGATTTCTGTATATTTTCTGAGTTCGTTGCTGCTGCGACAACTTTACTTGAATCTACACCTATCGTTGCAGTCATTATCTGAAGGAATGCCGTCGGTGTTCCCTGCTTAAATATATTCTGATCGTTTTGCAATGCAACAAGTCTGTCAAGGTTTCCTGATTCTGATAAACCGGTTTTTTCCTGCGGATATTTAGCTGCTGCCATAAGTCTTCCGTCTTTTACAACATTCTTGTTTGCCTGAAAGCGTGCCGCCGTAATTCCATAATATGATGAATGAACATCTCCGTTTGCATCCTCTGTTGAAGACGAGCTGAATGAGAATATGTTTTTTGTATCATCCGGTATAAATATTGTCTCTGTATCATCACCATCTTTATTGACAAGTGTGTATATTTTTCCTTTTATGCCGTTTTTACTTACAACTTCTTCTGAATCCTTTTTTATCGTATATTCATTGTTTTTAAGGTAATCTATAAGTGTTGCATCATTTTTATCTGCCCCTGCTGTTATTTTTGTCGGGTCTGTAGAGTCATCTATATTTCCTGAGAACGAAAATACTTTGCTTCCATTGAGATAGTAATAACCATCTTTTGTGTTTCTGATAAGTTCAATCATATCCATCTGCTTGTTTGTCTTGCTGTCAAGTCCTACAAACAAATCTACACCATGGTCATTGTTCATGTCATATCCTGCATTTTGAAGCTGATTTACATTCGCCGAAAATGTTCTTATAAACTCATTGAGCTGTGACATATAATAAGGTATTCCTCTGAAATCTACCGAATCGCCTATTGATGCCGAATCACCTTTTTTATAAGCTTTTTCTATGTTAGTAGTCGATGTTGCATCAAGATTTTCTGACAATGTAAATGTGTATGTGTATGTTCCATCCAATGCCACTGATACTTCAAATGAATCATATTTATAATCTATGCCTCCTATCGTAAGGCAGGCATTGGACTCCGGTATGCTGAGTTTTGCAAGATCGCAGTTGTTAGCTCCCGTTATCGACTCTGCTGATAATGTGATGGTCGATTTTCCTTTTGCATCCTTGCCTACGCAGGTTCCGTTGCCATTGTCAGTAAGCTTTGCAGTAAAGTTTTCACCATTGTTTCCATCTCTTATCTCAAATAATGCCTGAAGTTTTCCTCCAAGTATCGTACTTCTTATATTAAATGTCTGACCGTCACTCCATTTAAGTCCGTAGAGTCCCTGAATATCACATTGATTGTCTTTTGTCGCAGATGTTTCAACAGATATTGTTTTATATGAATATGTGTCTACAAGGATATTACCTCCGAGTGCTACTATGTACTGATGAAGTCCGCTTCCTGTCTCAGGAACTTTTTCCGTGACTTCTACATCGGCAAGTGCCGAAAGTTCATCAAGTATCCTCGCTCTCTGGTCGCGCAGATCGTTTGCCTGTCCTCCGTACACTTCAAGCGAATTTATCTGCTTTGTAAGTGAAGCTAACTGCTCTGCATATGCGTTTATCTGCTTAACCGTAGAACTTATCTCAGTATTTATGTCATTCTGAAGTGTCTGAAGATTCATTGACATTTTCCTTGCATACTCTCCAAGTGAATCGGCATAACCTACTGCCTCTGCCCTCTTTGTTGTATCCGTGGAATCAGTCGTCATATTTATAAGTGATTTAAAGAATGAATCAAGCGATGTTGAAAGTCCTCCACTCTTGTCATCCTTTACATATAAATAATCTTCTATGCTGCTCATATAATATTTTGCCGCATCATAATATCCAAATGTTGTTGTACTTTTTCTGTACTTATAGTCATAATAAGAATCTCTTGTATTTGCTATCTCAGTAACCTCAACACCGGTACCCTGCATTCCGAATGATGTTCTGAGCGACAATGCATTTTTTGCCTGCTGGTTTACCACCTGCTTTGAATATCCTTTTGTCTTAGTATTGGATATGTTGTGTGCTGTTGTATTTAACACGGCATTGTATGTGTTCATTCCGGATACAGCTATGTTTAATCCAAAAAATGTTGATGCCATATTATTTTCCTCCCCTGAATTTATATGTACTCCCGGCAGCTTCTAAAGGAAAAATCCTGAAATAGATTCGTTCTTAGAAGATACTGACAGTACATTTATATGTTTTATCCGAGTCTTTCAAGCAGATGTTCAAGCATCTGATTTACTACATTTATATATCTCGACGCTGCGTTGTATGCGTGCTGGTATGTCAAAAGGCTTGCAAGTTCTTCGTCCGTTGATACACCGGCTATCTGCTGACGCTTTTCCTCATCCTGTTGTACTTCTTTTTCCTGATTATCTACTATCGTCTGCCATACACTTCCTCTTGTACCAAAGTTTCCTATCATTTCATTGTAATATTCATCAAATGTATATGAAGTTTTGGTATTTGGGTCAAGCACTGCAAAATCTGACTTCCATGCCGTGAGAATTTTCTGATATATATCCTGTGCATATGCACCTGAATCTCCTCCGGTTGAATTTTCCTTTACCGGCAAAAGCGAATAATCAGCAAGTATGTCAGGATTTATCTGAAGATTTGTGATAGTGTACATTGTTGTCTTGTCAGTGTAACCGTCTTTATCATCATGATAATTATATGTATATTTGCCGTCTGTCTTGTCTTGTTCTATTGATACATTTTCTTCATTGTAAACATATAATGTATATGTTCCGTCGCCATTGTCTTTTGCAAGTCCCAGCGGATTTCCGTCTGAATCTACACAGCTGTCGGAATAAACCTGATGGTCAAGAGTTATCTTTGTATATCTTGACATACCTGTTCTGACAAACAGCTCTGTTCCGATAGTTTCATCATCATCTGCTCCTACCGGACTGTTCGTTACATCAAGCAGTTTATATTTTTTGGATGTATCGAGCTTAAATGTTATATCATTGCCGTTTGCATCTTTTGTTGTACCCTCAACTGCACTTTTTATCGTAATCCTGTCATCATCATTTTTATCCTTTAGATTTGGGCAGAACACATCATTTAACATTGTTACAACTCCATTTATAAGAAGGTCAAACTGTGCTTCTGCCTGTGTAAGTATTGAATTTCCTATAGTGTTGTTGTAAAGCTCAACCTTGTCTTTATATTTGCCATAATCTGTATCATATAATGTCTGATTGAACGAACCATCCGCATTCAGATACTTTTTATCATTTGGATCGGGCTGCTGTGGAACATCACTGTAAACTGCATTTTTATTTCCTCTTGCCGTAAGTATTCCGTAAAGTGTACCTGTATCTGTCTTTTTAGCTGTCGAATACGCTTCATCCTGCTTGTAGACATCTCCGAAACCATTACTTTCCCACACAACATTATAAAGACCTGTCTGTGTGGCACTTTCCGTTTTCATATGAAATGCCTTTGTCTCTATAACCAGTGGTGCATTGTTTATATATATCTGAACTTTGCCATCTATATCTTCGTTGTAGGTATAGTATGTATATTTTGCAAGTTCATCCATGAGAAGATTTCGCTGATCACGGTAATCATTGGCATTTTCAACACCGGATGCCTCCTTTTCAGCTATCGTCTTATTTAATGCTGCTATCTTGTCTGCTATATCATTTACTTCTTTTACCTGTTTCGCCACTTCCGTATTCAATCCGCTTTGATACTTTGTAATGGCTGTATAAGCATTTTTTGCTGTTTCTATAAATGATTCGCACTGTGCTATAAAAAGCTGTCTGTTTACTACACTTTCAGGATTTGTTGACAGGTTCTGAATAGCTTCCCACATACTTTCCATAGAGTTTCTAAACTCTACACCCTCATTTTCACCGAAGATGTCCTCTACTTCCTGCTCACATTCAACCTGTTTTTCATAGAATGTCTGTCTGCTGACCTGCAATCTGTACTCTTTATCAAGAAACATATCTCTTATCTGACGCACATCTGCGACATATGTTCCCATTCCTATCTTCATAGCACCATTATTTGATACTTTGAAAGTCTGATAATACATATCCTTCTGGATTGTCTGCTGCCTCGTATATCCTGCTGTCTTTGTATTGGCAAGATTGTGTGCTGTCGTGTTAAGACCCGATGATGCAGCATTTAATCCGGAAACCCCGTTTTGTAAACTTGCGAATAAGCTCATCTTTTTCCTCCATACTCTTTAATTCACTCCCGGTATCTTCTGAACGAAGAATTTTGAGAGCACCTTTTATAGTTTAAATCAAAAAAAGAATGTACACCGTATAATCATAATCTTATCAGATGCTTATAGCTATACGCTGTACACTCCTAATGCATAGTTTTTTAAACCATGCATCTTTAAGAATATACTCCGTAAGAACTACTGTTTTGCATCAAATCCGCCTCTGCTTGAATCTGTGTAGCTTGTAGCGGCATTGCGATTATAATTGTTATTTCCCGGCGACATCCTTGTGCTTTTAATATAGTTCATATTGAACTCTATCATTTCTAGGGAATTTTCTATAAGTTCTTTATTTTTCTGATTGGCAATCACCAGCCTGTTCATAACCTGTCTCAGCGAGTCATGAAGCATATTGAGCTTTTTACGCTCATCCGGCTGCTTACATAATATATTGCCAAGTGTGGCAAGATCCAATTCCTTTGAATCCTTATTTAAAACAACGCTTATATTCTGAATGACTTTTTCCCTTTTCCTGTCAACAATACTTACTTTGTCAACAAGTAACTGTTCTTTGTCAGTAATCTTTTTGAGCTCTTTTAAATCCTCTTTTATAAGCACCTGCGTTTTTTTCTCCGATATTGGTGCAAGCTCTTCATAAATATCTCTCTCCTCTGATAAAACCTCAAGGAGTTCATCCATTAAACTAGCCAAATCTTTTTCCTCTTTTTTCATACCGGGGCATCCACAGCCAACGGCTTACTCTAAAAAATCGAATCGAAGTATTTACCTATCATCTTGTCTGCAATTTCTGCCGCTGATACATTGTAAGCACCACTCGTAACAGCTTCTTTAAGTTCAGCAACTTTTTCCTCCCTGATATCGGAAGAAGTTTTTACTGCTGCCTTTGCTGTCTGGTAATCCTTTGCTGACTGCGATATTTCAAATTTGTCTGATGTATCGTTTTCTTTGTTCTTTAATACTTTTTTAGGTTTGCTCGTCTGGTATAACTGACTTACCTGATTTAATGCATCTATCCTCATATTATCACCACCTAATCAAAACTTGTGATTTAAAGATTCCACAACATATTATCTGTATTTTCAACACAGATAATATGTGTAAATTTCATTTTCATACTATTTATCGACCTTAAGTAAAAAAAACTTTACCTGTATTCAGATATAATTCAAAAAGACACCGCCAAATTTTACCGGTGTCTTTTTTTCTTTTTATGCAATTTGAACAAATCCGCAACAGTTTAATAATTGTCAATACTTAAGTCCGCATATTGTATCGCATAACATTTTCTTATTTTTTAATATTTAACATCTTTGAGTATGTCGCAGAAATCAAATGTTGCAAAGTAATCCTTTGGTGTCTCAGCACGTCTTATCATCTGAACACTTCCGTCCTCTTTGAGGAGAAGTTCTGCTGATTTTAATTTACCGTTGTAGTTGTAGCCCATCGAAAATCCGTGTGCTCCTGCATCATGTATAAAGAGATAATCTCCCATGTCAATCTTTGGAAGCATACGGTCAATGGCAAATTTATCATTGTTTTCACAGAGTGAACCTGTTACATCGTATTTGTGGTCGCATGGCTCATTTTCTTTGCCGAGTACCGTGATGTGGTGATATGCACCGTACATTGCAGGACGCATAAGGTTTACCGCACAGGCATCAACTCCAATATACTCTTTGTATATATGTTTTTCATGAATTGCTTTTGTTACGAGTCCGCCATATGGTGCGAGCATGAAACGCCCAAGCTCTGTAAATATTGCCACATCTCCCATTCCTGCCGGTACCATTATCTCATCAAATTTCTTGTGTACACCCTCACCGATAATTGCTATATCGTTTGGCTCTTTATCCTCTGTATAAGGGATTCCAACACCACCGGAGAGGTTGATGAACTTAATCTCAACTCCTGTCTTTTCTTTAAGCTCTACAGCGAGTTCAAAGAGGATTCCTGCAAGTGTAGGATAGTAATCATTGCTTACTGTATTACTGGCAAGAAATGAATGTATTCCGAAATATTTTGCTCCCATTGATTTAAGTCTCTTGAAAGCTTCTATCATCTGCTCTTTTGTCATGCCATACTTAGCATCCCCAGGGTTGTCCATGATGTCTGTTCCCATCTTGAACACTCCGCCTGGATTGTAACGACAGCAGATAGTCTCAGGGATTCCTGCTGTTTCGTCGAGAAAATCTATATGTGTAATATCATCAAGGTTTATATATGCACCGAGTTCTTTTGCTTTTTTGTACTCGACTGCCGGTGTAACATTTGATGAAAACATTATATCGTCATTCTTAAAACCGCAAGCCTCTGACATCATAAGCTCCGTGAGTGATGAACAATCAACACCGCATCCCTCTTCCTGAAGAAGTTTTAAGATAAATGGGTTTGGAGTTGCCTTTACCGCAAAATACTCACGATAACCTTTGTTCCATGAGAATGCCTTTTTAAGTCTGCGTGCATTTTCTCTGATGCCCTTTTCGTCGTAGATGTGAAAAGGTGTAGGGTATGTTTTTGCTATTTCTTCAATCTGTTCTTTTGTTACAAATGGTGTCTTTTTCATGTTGTGTCGTCCTTTCTTAAAGCCGGTCTTTTGCTTTGTTAGTAAATATACCACTTCTTATGGTATCAAAAATCAATTTAGGTTTCAATACCCTAACCGGAGAAATTTTACTCCCTTATCTTCGACCTCGATGCCTTGTCATTCCTTTTTCGTATTTTTATCTTCTTTGCCGAAAATTTCTTTCCGTCATGCTCAATCGTCTCAATTTCTTTTGAGATAACCTCCGCATACCACGCATAATCATCTGCTGCCATCGTTATTCCCTTTACTCCCTTGCTGGCTTTCTTCAGTTCATTTACCTGTGAGAGCGGAAATCTCAGCGATGCTTCTTTGTGGGTTATTATGACTACACTGCTGTCTTCTGAGATGGATTCTTCATCGCTTAGCGGTCTGACTGCTATAAGTTCGTCTCCATCATCGAGCTTTGTTGCATTTATAGTTGAGCGTATCGTTTCAAACTCTATTCCCGATACAAGTTTTACAAGTCCGTTTTTTGTAACAAATAAAAGCTGTGAGTTAAACAGGTCTTCAAATGCTATATATATAAGCACTTCATCGTTTCCAAGTTTGCATAAAGACTGGATAAGCACACCCTTATCCCTGTTTCTTCCTTTTGGTACCGCTGACATTTTTATCTGATGCATAAATCCGTTTTTCGTGAATACACAGAGTTTGTCAGTGTTTCTTATCTGTAGCTTGTGCGTGTATTCTTTTAATGATTCAGCCGATATTCTCGAATAACTTGACTCGTCCACCGATTTGCAATAACCAAATCTGTCGATAAGTACATAGAGGTCTTCTTCTTTTACTTCCTCAACATATTTTCCTGCGTCCATATTTGTGAGTATTGTGCGTCTTCCTCTGCCAAACTGCTTTTTATAATTTTTAAGCCTTTTCTTTATTACTTTGTGCAATTCAGCTATATTTCCAAGTATGTTGTTGTATTCTTCTATATTTGAAAGAAGCAGATCGTTTTCCTGATGAAGCTTTAAAAGTTCAAGTCCGATAAGTTTACTTAAAGGCATCGCAAGTATCGCATCTGCCTGATTTTTTGTAAAATCAAGTTTTGCTGCTGCCTTTTCTGATTTCTGAGACTTGAATTTTATATCGGTCGTAACTCCGTTTATAAGACAGTTTTTCGCCTGTTTTACGGAATTGCTTCCACGAAGTATCTCTATGATAAGGTCTATCACATCTGTTGCTTTTATAAGACCTGCCACTATCTCAAGTCTTGCCTTTGCTTTTTCTAAAAGATGCTCGTACTCTTTTGTGTAAAGTTCTTCCTGAAATTCCACAAATTCCTGTACAAGTCCTTTTAATGTAAATGTTATAGGCTGCTTATCTTTTACGGCAAGCATATTTACGCCGTATGTGTCTTCAAGTGCTGTTTTCTGGTAAAGTCCGTTTAAGAGGTTTTCTGCATTTCTGTCTTTTTTAACTTCTACTACTATCCTTATTCCCTCTTTTGATGACTCGTCACGCACATCATATATCTCATCAAACACCTTATCTTTTGAAAGTGACACAAGATTTTCAAGAAGTTTTGTCTTGTTTCCTGCGACGGTGTACGGTATCTCGGTTACAACTATATTTTTTCTTCCATTTGTACCGTTTTCTATCTCGGCTTTTGCACGAAGTTTTATCTTTCCCTCGCCCGTGTCATATATATCAAACAAATCATCCGTGTTTGTTATCGCCGCACCTGTCGGAAAATCAGGTCCTTTTATGTATTTCATAAGTCCTTTTGTGGAAATCTCCGGATTGTCCATATATGCGATAACTCCGTCTATAACTTCGCCCGGATTGTGCGGTGGCATATTGGTTGCCATTCCGACTGCAATTCCCGTTGTTCCGTTTATGAGGAGATTTGGCAGGGTTGCCGGAAGAACGAGAGGCTCTTTTTCACTCTCATCAAAGTTTGGTCCAAACGGCACAAGACCTTTATCGAGATTTTCAAGCATCGTCATCGCAGTCTTTGACAGTCTCGCCTCAGTGTATCGCATAGCTGCCGCACCGTCACCGTCTATCGAACCGAAATTTCCGTGTCCGTCAACAAGCGGCAGTGAAAGCGAATACTCCTCCGTCATATGCACAAGTGCATCATAGATGGAGCTGTCACCGTGAGGATGATACTTACCCATTGTATCACCGACAATACGAGCACTCTTTCTGTGGGGTTTGTCAGGTGCAAGACCAAGCTCATCCATAGCATAAAGAATCCTTCTCTGAACAGGTTTCAAACCGTCCCTGACATCAGGAAGTGCTCTCGCTATGATAACACTCATCGCATAATCTCTATATGAATTTCTCATCTCCTCAGAGAAATCAAGCTGAATAATTGGTTGTTCCTTTGTTTTCATTTTATTCTCCGTCCTTTTAAATTTATATACCTTTGCAAAACTATCAGAATTTGTAAATAAATTGTGCAGATATAACAAATAATGTTAGCCGGCATTTTGTCGCCGCCAGTACTTAGTCAGCGTTTTATGCTGAGTTATGTACTGCTGCGAGCGACATCATAGCGAAAGCGTGCCGGCGTTATTATTTGTTATCATCGCACAATCTGCATATAATTTTGCAAATACCTATATATCCAGATTTGCATACTGTGCTTCTTCCATTATAAACTGCCGTCTCGGCGGCACATTACTGCTCATAAGCGTCGTCGTCGCATCGTCCGCATCCACACTGTCACTTATCGTTATCTGTGCGAGCAGTCTGCTCTCAGGATCAAGTGTCGTTTCCCAGAGCTGTGACGCGTCCATCTCACCAAGTCCTTTGTAACGCTGTATGCTTACTATCTTATTATTTTTATTTTTTCTAAACTTTTCAAGTTCAAAATCATTAAATACATATTCAGAATTTTTCTTCTTTGTCTTTTTGTCAAGTGCCTCATAATCAACCTTGTAAAGCGGTGGAAGACCTCTGTATATTTTCCCTGAATAGATAAGTTCAGGCATAAAACGGTAAAAAAATGTGAGCAGCAATGTGCTTATATGTGCTCCGTCAACATCGGCATCAGTGAGTATTATTATCTTGTCATATCTGAGTTTATTTATATCAAATTCATCACCTATACCACAACCGAATGCTGCTATCATTGATTTTATCTCATTATTTAACAATATTTTTTCAAGTGATGCTTTTTCTACATTTAATATTTTTCCTCTGAGCGGAAGAACCGCCTGTGTTTTTCTATTTCTCGCCGTTTTCACCGTACCGCCGGCTGAATCTCCCTCGACTATGTAAACCTCACATTCCTCCGGATTTTTGGAAGTACACGCAGCAAGTTTACTCTTTGTGTCCACATCGTTTAACTGCTTTAATACGGTATTTCTTGCCTTGTCGCTCGCTTTTCTCGCATTGTAACTTTTTACGGAGTTGTCGAGTATCGCCTGAAGTACATTTATGTTTTTATCGAGATAACGCTGTATCTCTGTCGTCACGACCTCGTCCACCGCCGTTTTTGCGTCAGTGTTTCCAAGTTTTGTCTTTGTCTGCCCCTCAAACTGCGGGTCAGGATGCTTTATTGAAATGATTGCCACAAGTCCGTTTCTTATGTCTTTTCCATCGAAATTTTCATCTTTATCCTTGAGCACTCCAAGCTCTCTCGCATACTGGTTAATAACTCTTGTAAGTGCCATCTTAAATCCTGTCACAAGCGTACCGCCGTCTACTACATTTATCCTGTTGCAATATGGATTTATCTGCTCAGAAAAGTTTGTAGTATATTGAAGAGCCACTTCGACCTCTATATCCCCGCTTGTCCCCTCAAAATAAATCGGCTCTTTATGGAGCACATGAGCATCCCTGTTTATATATGAAACAAAGCTTTTTATGCCATGTTCTTCGAGATATGTTTTCTCCTCGCCGTCATTTTCATTTTTAAATACAAGTTTGAGATTTTTGTTAAGATATGCTATCTCTTTAAGTTTTTTCTTTATGACTTCCGCCTTAAAATGTATAGTCTCAAAAATCTCAGCATCAGGATAAAATGTTACTTTTGTTCCCGTCGCTGATTTTGCACATTTACCGACCGGCTCTAAGGCACCATTCTTAAGTTCCGTAACAGGATGACCGCCTTCTTTATATTCATCTCTGTAAACAAGTCCGCCTCTTTTCACCTCAACTATCATATGTGTTGAAAGGGCATTTACTACTGACGAACCAACACCGTGAAGCCCGCCTGACACCTTGTAGGCTGAGTTTCCAAATTTGCCGCCCGCATGGAGTATCGTATATACCACACGCACCGTCGATACTTTTTTTGTCGGATGTATATCTACCGGAACTCCTCTGCCGTTATCTTCTATGCTGATTCCTCCGTCTTTTTTCATCGTTATATGTATCTCATTACAAAATCCCGCAAGATGTTCGTCTATACTGTTGTCTAATATTTCCCATATAAGATGGTGAAGCCCCCTCGAACCGGTAGAACCTATATACATACCCGGTCTTTTTCTGACTGCTTCAAGTCCTTCAAGTATCACTATCTCTTTTCCTGTATAGTCGCTCATTACGCCCTCCATTTTAATAAATATCTACTCCCGGTATCTTCCGAGAGTAGATTAAATCACAGGTAATTACAAGACTGTTTGTTATAAGAGTCTCGCAACTCCCTATTAATAAATCACTATCTGCCGTCTGTCTGTTGTTCTTAATTTTCACATAACAAAACTGTATATATCAGAACAAAATAAATATCAGCAGCAAACTGACACGAACAAACATTTGCATATTATAACAGAAAATCTTAAAAAATGCAAAAAAATCTGTGCAGCCCGATATAAAACGTAACAGTTCAGCCTTTCATTTCTTACATTCATAAACCTGCCAGCGAGCTGTCA